>Ga0268299_1000247_pt1 | contig 204016 bp, 134 predicted proteins | sample NOBtaG_FD_193484 | JGI IMG/M metagenome (GOLD analysis project Ga0268299, IMG submission 193484) | Activated sludge microbial communities from bioreactor in Nijmegen, Gelderland, Netherland - NOB reactor | ecosystem: Engineered > Bioreactor > Aerobic > Activated sludge | place: Netherlands... | reverse complement strand
CTCTGGTTCTTCAGCACCTCGGCCTCGAAGCGCCGCACCGCCAGTTCGGTCACCCGGCCCGCCGCCTTCTTCAGGCGGACAGATTCCAGCGCCTTCTCCTGGACGTCCACCATGCGCTCGACAATGCCGAGCAGCGCATCGAGGGAGATCAATTCGTAGTAGGAGGCCGCGATCTCGGACACGAGGTGCGTCACCGCGAAATTCCGGCCCGCCTGCGTGGCGAGGTAGCGCTGGATCGCCGCGTCGCGCTCGTTGCGAAGCTTCTTCCAGATGTCCACCTCCCACTCGAACTCGGCGGCGACGGCGTAATTGGGCAGGGGCTCCGGATTCTCCTCCCCAGGCTTGATCTCGACATTTTCTTCCACCGCACCTTGCAGGGTGTTGCGCGAGGGCTTCTCCGCGCCCGCGCCGCCGCCGAGAGTGATGAACGGAAACAACGCGCCCTTCCGCGCCCCGACCTCGGCCTTGGAGGCCGCCACTTCCTGCAGGAGGATGTGGATCTCCTGGTTGTTGGTCAGCGCGGTCGAGATGAGTTCGCCCAATGCCGGGTCCCGGAAGAACTCGCGCCATCCCAGGATCACGCCATTGGTGGCGCCGTCCGCGCCGGGGAACCGGTCCGGAAGCGGTGGAGTGCTGGAGGGCAGGGGGTCCGGCTTCGGGGTGAGGCAGCCCGGGGTGACGGCGAGGACCGCGGCCGCGAGGATCGTCAGTGAAAGTTTTGAAGCGTTCGGCATGGGGCGTTTCATTCCCGTTCGGGGACTTCGCTGAGCGGCAGTTCATCCTCGTCCGGCAGCAGCTTGCGGCGTCCGGACAGCCTGGCGAAGACGTAGTAGAGGCCCGGGATCACGACCACGCCCATGACCGTGCCGAGGAACATTCCGCCGGCGGCGGAGGCGCCGATGGTGCGGCTGGCGATGGCGCCGGCGCCGGAAGCCCGGAGGAGCGGGACCATGCCCGCGATAAAGGCGAAGGAGGTCATCAGGATCGGACGGAACCGGGCCTTGGCACCCTCGACCGCGGCTTCGAGGATCGCCACCCCCTGGTTGTGGCGCTGGGCGGCGAACTCCACGATGAGGATGGCATTTTTGCCCAACAGACCCACCAGCATGATGAGACCCACCTGTGCGTAAATGTCGTTGTCCAGCCCCATGGACTTCAGGAGCAGGAAGGATCCCATCACGCCCACCGGCAGGGACAGGATCACCGCCAGCGGCAGGAGGAAGCTTTCGTACTGTCCGACCAGCACCAGATAAACGAACAGCAGGACGATGATGAAGATGTAGATCGCCTCGTTGCCGCGTCCGACTTCGTCGAAGGAAAGGCCTGCCCACCCGATGTCATAACCGCGCGGAAGCGTCCTGGCCGCGACCTCCTGGATCGCTTTGATGGCGTCGCCGCTGCTGTATCCCTCGGCGGGCGCCCCCTGGATGGTCGGCGCCGGGTAGGCGTTGTAGCGGGTGATTTCGTTGAGCCCCTGCTTGGGCTTCAGGGTCACGAAGGCCGAGTACGGCACCATCTCGCCCTTCTCGTTCGCGACGTACAGGTCGTTGAGGTCCTTGGGCAGCCGGCGGAACTTCGGATCGGCCTGGACGTACAGCTTGAAGAACTGGCCGAACTTGATGAAGCCCTGCTCGTAAGTGCTGCCGATGAGGATCGAGAGGTTGTCCATGGCCTTGCCGATGGAAACGCCCTTCTGCATCGCCGCCTTGTTGTCAATCACCAGCTCGAGCTGCGGGTAGTTGGCGCTGAAGAAGGTGAACAATCCGCGCAGTTCCTTCCGCTTCTCCAGGGCTTCCATGAACTCGCGGTTGACCTCCTGGAGCCGGTCGTAGTCGCCGGTGGCGGTCTTGTCGAGGAGGCGGAGCGAGAATCCGCCCGCCGCGCCGTAGCCGGGAACCGCCGGTGGCTCATAGAATTCGAGGGTCACCCCCGAGATCGCCTGACACCGGCGTTCCAGCTCGGCGATGATCTGGGCCGCGGTCAGCTTGCGCTGCGACCAGTTCTTCAGGTTGATGAGACACGTGCCCGCATTGGAGCCGCGCCCCTCGGTCAGCACTTCGTAACCGGCGAGCGAGGAGACCGATTCGACACCCTCGATTTCCTTCGCGATCTGCTGCAGTTCGGTGGATTTCGCGAAGGTGCGTTCCAGCGTCGAGCCCGGGGGCGTCTGGAGGATCGCGTAGATCATGCCCTGGTCCTCCGCCGGGATGAACCCGGCCGGCAGCCGGCTGCCGATCTGCTGGATCGCGACCAGCGCGACCGCAAGGCCGACCGCGGTCACCACCCAGCGGCTCGCGATGCGTCCGAGCAGGGCGACATAGGCGTTGGTCACCTTCTCGAAGCCGCGGTTGAAGTGCCCGAGCAGCCAGCCGACCGGCCCCCGCGGAGCCTGATGCGCAGCCGGCTTCTTGAGGATCATACCGCACAGCACCGGGGTCAGCGAAAGCGCCATGACGCCGGAGAGAACGATGGAGACGGCCATGGTGATCGAGAACTCCCGATAGAACACGCCCACCGGCCCGCTCATGAAGGTCACCGGCACGAACACTGCGGTCATGACCAGCGTGATCGCGATTACCGCGCCGCCGATCTCGTGCATCACCAGTTGCGTGGCCTTGTAGGGCGAATGGCCCGTGTCGTGCATTTTGGCATGCACCGCCTCGACCACGACGATGGCGTTGTCCACGACAATGCCGATCGCCAGCACCAGGGCGAACAGGGTGATCAGGTTGATCGCCACCCCGAACAGTTTCATGAGGAAGAAGGTGCCGATCAGGGACACCGGGATGGCCAGCGTCGGGATGAGGGTGGATCGCACGTCGCCGAGGAAGACGAACACCACCAGGGCCACGAGGACGAAGGCCTCGATCAGCGTGTGCAGGACCTTCTCGAAGGAGGCGTCGAGGAAGCTCGAGACGTCATAGCTGATCTTGTAGTCCATGCCCGCGGGGAAGGATTTCTCCTTAAACTCCGCGAGCTTGGCTTTGACCTGCTTGATAACATCGTGAGCGTTGCTGCCATAGCTCTGCTTGATGACGATGGCCGCGGACGGGCTGCCATCGAGGTCCGAGTAGAGGTCGTAGAACTCACTGCCCAGCTCCACCTTGGCCACGTCCTTCAGGCGCAGGAGTTCGCCCTTGTCCGTGCCGCGCAGGATGACGTTTTCATACTGCTCCACCTCGTTGAAGCGGCCGACATAGGTCAGCACATACTCGAGCGACTGGGAGGTCTTGCTGTCCGCACGCCCGAGGCGCCCCGGCGACCCGATCACGCTCTGCTCGGCCAGCGCCTTCATCACCTCCTCGGTGGAGATCTGGTAGGCCCGCATGCGGTCCGGGTTCAGCCAGATGCGCATCGCGTACTGGCGGGTGCCGAGGATCTTGGCGGAGCCGACGCCCGGGATGCGGCTCAGTTCGGGGATGAGGTTGATGTACCCGTAATTGAACAGGAACTGCATGTCCGCGTTCTTGTCCGTGGAATACAGGTTCACATACATCAGCATGTTCGGCGTCAGGTTGTTCACGATGACACCCTCGCGCTGCACCAGCGGCGGAAGGCGGCTCATCACCTGGTTCACGCGGTTCATCACGTTCACCGTGGCCTGGTTCGGGTCGGTCCCCATGTTGAACACCACCTGGATCGTCGCCTCCCCCGCGCTCGTGGCGTCGGAGGTCATGTACTTCATGTTCGGAACGCCGTTGATCGAGCGCTCCAGGGGGATGAGGCAGGACTCCTCGAGCACCTTGGCGCTCGCCCCCGGGTAGTCGAGCGTGACCATCACGACCACTGGCGCGACGTCGGGAAACTGGGAGATCGGCATCGTGGCGATCGAGAGCCCGCCCAGAAACAGGATCAGGAGAGAGATGACGATGGCGAGCGCGGGCCGCCGCAGGATTCGGGTGAACATGGTCGGGTCCCTGGTTGGCTATTCGGCGCGGAGCTTGAGGTGCTGGAACGCCTTCTCGGGCTCCATGAACTCATACTCAGCCTTCTCGCCGCTGTGCGCCTGACGCAGCCCTTCCACCACGATCTTGTCGTTTTCGGTCACGCCGCCGCTCACGATGAAAAGGTCCTCGATCTCCTCGCTGATGTGGATGCGCTGCTGGGTCACCACGTCATCCTCGCCCACCACGAGGACGTAGTGGTGGTCCAGCACCTCGAAGGTCGCCTTCTGGGGCACCAGCACCGCCTCCGGCACCATCTTTTTCATCCGGATGTTCCCCGTCTCCCCATGGCGCAACAAACCGTCCGGATTCGGGAAGTCCGCGCGGAATGGAATCGTACCGGTCTCGCTGTTGAACTCCGCCTCGATGGCGTTGATCCGGCCGGGATGGCCAAAGATTTTCCCATTGGCCATCACCAGATCCACGACCTTCCGTTCCTCCGGCTGGTGCTGGGAGGCGTATTCCAGGTAGTCCGCCTCCGGCACGTTGAAATAGATCCACATTTCCCGGTTGTCGGAGAGAGTCGTCAGGAGATCCCCCTCGTCCACGAGGCTGCCGTTCCGCACATGGAGGCGGTCCACGAGTCCCTCGAAGGGCGCCCGGATGTCGGTGAAGCCCAGGTGCGCCTGGGCCACGCTCACATCGGCCTGGGCCTTCTCCAGCTTGGCCCGGATGATCGCCAGCTCGGTATCGGAGACCACCTTGGTGTCAGCCAGACGCTTGGTATTGTCGTACTCCACCTTCGTCGCCTGGGCCTCGGCCTCCGCCCGCTTCAGCTCGGCCTGGTAGAGCAGCGGGAAGATCTTGAACATCAGATCACCCTCCTTCGCGAGCTGGCCCTCCGAGACCTTCACCGCCTCGAGGTACCCGCGCTCCAGGGCCCGCACCTCGATGTTCCGGCAGGAGCGGATCTGGCACACGAAATCCCGAGTGACCACGGTGTCCTGCTTCAGGGGACGCGACACCACCAGTTTCGGCTTCTCTCCCTCGTGCTCGTGGCCATGAGCCGATTTGGGGTCATGGCATCCGCCCAGAAGGAACGCGGCCGCCAGGCCTCCGCCGAACATCGCCCTCCATCCGATGGGTCCTCGCATCTTCATCGTTCCCCCCAAAGTAGGGGCGAGGCGTCCCCTCCGGTATCCCGTCCGCAGGGAGGGATAACGCCCTTCCGCAGGGGAGGGTGACCCCCACCCACGCGGACCGCTTCTCGAGGGGCCTGCCGGATCCATCCGTCGGGTGCGATGACGGTGGAGACGGACTGGTGGGAAGCATCGCCGGGCGCGACTATGGCGCCGGTGACCCACCCGGGAGGACCGCGGATGTGTGTTGCCCAGGAGTGCCTGGCAAATGCCCGGTCGAGCTTGTCGAGCAGCACCAATCCGCATCGCGCTCAGGCCAACCCGTCGCGCTGCCCACTCCAAGTTCCCTGAGGGTACTGACGGTTTGTCTTGGCGATGCAGCGCCAACCAGATGGCTGGACTGTCATGAAACGTTCATGAGCGAGGGTGGCCGATGGGACCATAGTCGCAAAGCAACGACATGGGTCTCGTATCTTGTCACTTCGTCCATGCCTCCTCAAAGGCCGAAACCACTTCGTTGTGGATTCGAGCCGGAATCGTAGGCCTTTTGATGGGGGTGACGGGATGTGTCACGCCCCGCCAAAGCCTGGCTACGCTGTCGAAGGACCTCGAACTGCGCAGCGGACACGGGTTGGGACCGACCAACCACACTGAGGGGCAATTCCCGCAGAACCTCCGATGGCCCGACGGTTTGACCGAAGACCAAGCGGTCACCATCGCTCTATCCAACAATGCCGCCTTTCGCGAATTGCTGGCCGACCTTGGTCTCGGCCAGGCGGATCTCGTGCAGGCGGGCATGCTACCCAACCCGCGGCTGGCCATGCTGGTCCCCGTGGGCGTCAAACCTCTCGAACTGACCGCCACCTATCCCCTGGAGGTCCTCTGGCTTCGTCCCCGGAGGATTCGGGCGGCGGCTCTCGATCTGGACCGCATTGCCGAACGCCTGATTCAAAGCGGATTGGATCTCATTCGGGATGTTCGCCTTGCCTTCACGGAAATCACGCTCGCGCAGGAACGCATCGCGGTGATGACCGAGATGCTCCAAATCAGTCATCAGATTGCGGATCTGGTCGCCGCGCGTTTTCGCTCCGGCGACGCCAGCGAACTGGAAGCTTCGACCTCCCGGCTGGAGGCCCTGCAGATCATGGAACAAAAGACCCGGATCGAGAGGGATCGCCAAATTGCCGAGAGCCGCATCAGAAGCCTGCTCGGTCTGGGGCTTCAACCGTGGCCTTCCGTAAATCTGATCGCGCCTCCCATTCCCCGCTTTGAAGGCGAGTCTTCGCTTTTGGTTTCCAATGCGCTCGCGTCGCGACCGGACCTTCGGGCCGCCGAACTGGGCGCCGAGGCTGCGGGAGCCCGGATCGGGCTGGCTCGGGCCGAAGTCTTCACCATCGCCGCCGGCATCAATGTCAAGGACGTCGGCACGGAACGGGTCTCCGGTCCGGCGCTGGAATTCGCGGTGCCCATTTTCAATCAAAACCAGGGCGGGGTGGCCATCGCCCGAGCGCGGTTCGACAAGGCGGCGCGCCAGTACGCCACGGTTCGCGAGCAGATCGCCCTGGAAGTGCGGGAGGCGCACCTGCGCCTGCTTCAAGCCCAGGAGAGCCTGGAGCAGTGGGATCGCCAGATTCTTCCGGGGTTGGAGGAGAACGTGGCCCGCGCGGAACGAGCCTTCGCCGCCGGAAACGTGTCCTACCTCTTCGTCTTGGAGTCTTCGCGCCGCCTGGCTGAGGCGCGTTTGCGAGAGGCCGCGGCTCGTGCCGATTGTCGCCGGGCCCGGGCCGAACTCGAACGGAGCGTTGGGCAGCGCCTCCAGCTTCCGGAACAGATCCACCCCAGCGAACCATCGCCATGAAGCCGCCCATTCTTCACCTCGTTTCTCTTCTCGCGATCCTCACTGCCCGTTCGGAGCCCGGGTCCAAATCGCCCCCTCCTGCCCACGTTTCCCAAACAGTTGGCGAGTCGGATCTGATCCGAATCACCCTGACGCCGGATGCGGAGACTCGCCTGGGCATCATCACGGAACCGGTCCGGCTCACGAATTCTCCCCGCACACGGCTGCTCGGCGGTGAAGTCGTCCTGCCTCTGCGCCCCCCGGCGAACGCTGTCCAAGGACCAGGACCCGCCGACGCTCCCGGTGCTCTCCTGCCGGCGACCACTCCAGCTGAGTTGCTGCGCCTGGCGCAGGCGCAGATTGATGCGGAGGCCTTGGTGGATCAGGCGCGTGTCCAAGTGGACCTGGCAGACAAGGCCCTCGCTCGCGCACAGCAGATGCTGCAGGACAAGGCGGGCGCCGTACGAGCGGTGGATGAGGCCCAGGCCCAGTTCGATTCAATGTCAGCAGCGCTCAAAGCCGCCAGGGCCAAACGCGAATTGCTCGGTCCGAACATTTCTGACGCCATCCATTCTGCGCATCTGTGGATTCGCATCCCCGTCTTTGTTGGCGATATCGAGCGCCTGGATGAGACCGCCGAGGTTCCGGTCGGACACATCTCCGGCCAGGCGGCGGGGCCTTTCGTCATGGCAAAACCCGTTTCTGGATTTCCATCGGCCAACGCAGGAGCCGCCACCGTGGATCTCTTTTACGAACTGACCTCCACCCATCATCCATTCCGTCTAGGCCAGCGCGTCGGCATCAATCTTCCTTTCCGCGAACAGCGGGAAACCCTGGCGGTGCCCTGGTCCAGCGTCGTGCTGGACGTCTCGGGTGGCGCGTGGGTTTACGAACGAATCCAGCCCCATACCTACGTCCGGCGGAGGGTGGAGATCCGTCGGGTGCTTGGCGCTGATGCCGAACTGTCGCACGGGCCTGAACCCGGGACATTCATTGTCACCGAGGGAGCTGCCGAATTGTTCGGCACGGAGTTTGGGGTGGGACACTGAAGACCGAACGGAAATCCCCGCGCGCATGATGAAACAACTCATCGCCTTTTCCCTGCGCCAACGAGTCTTCGTCGTCGCTCTGGCGCTCGTCCTGCTGGTGTTCGGCTATCGGGCGATCCGCACGACCCCGCTCGACGTCTTTCCCGAATTTGCCCCACCGCTGGTTGAGTTGCAGACCGAGGCACCGGGACTCTCCACCGAGGAGGTGGAGAGTCTCATTTCCGTGCCGCTGGAGAACGCGCTCAACGGAGTGGCCTGGCTGAAAACGCTCCGCTCCAAATCGGTGCTCGGGTTGTCGTCCGTGGTTTGCATTTTTGAGCCCGGCACCGATCTGATGCGAGCACGCCAATTGGTGCAGGAGCGGGTGGCCACCGTGACCCCGCGGCTTCCCGCAGTCGCCCGCGCACCGGTGCTGCTTTCGCCACTGTCGTCCACCAGTCGCGCGATGAAGATCGGCGTTTCGTCGAAGACGCTGTCCCAGATGGATCTGTCGGAGCTGGCTTCGTGGACCATTCGTCCCCGGCTGATGGCGGTCCCTGGTGTGGCCAATGTCGCCATCTGGGGACAGCGCGACCGGCAGCTTCAGGTGCTGGTGGATCCGGAGCGGCTGGCGGCAGCCGGAGTTTCCCTCGACGCCGTCGTCAGCGCCGCCGGTGACGCCGTCGTCGTTTCCAGCGGCGGCTTTGTGGACTCCCCCAATCAGCGGCTTTCGGTCCAACAACTCTCACCCATTCAGACCCCGGACGATCTCGCCCGAACGCTGCTGCTCTTCACCAATGGCGTGCCTGTCCGGATCGGAGATGTGGCCCGGGTGGTCGTCGGCCACCCGGCGCCGATCGGGGATGCCGTCATCAACGATGGTCCGGGGCTGCTCCTCATCGTGGAGAAGCAGCCCTGGGGCAACACGCTGGAAGTCACCCGGAAGGTCGAGGCGGCGCTCGAGGCGCTGAAGCCCGGACTGGGCGGGGTCGAACTGGATTCTACGATCTTTCGCCCTGCCACTTTTATTGAGCGATCCCTGGGCAATCTCACGGAAGCACTGCTGCTCGGGTGCGGACTCGTGGTCTTGATTCTGGTGGCTTTCCTCTCCGACTGGCGTGCCGCCGTCATCAGCCTGTCCGCCATCCCGCTCTCCCTCATCGGCGCAGGACTGACTCTGCATTTCCTCGGAGGGACTTGGAACACCATGGTGCTGGCCGGACTGGTGATTGCCATCGGGGAGGTCGTGGACGATGCCATCATTGATGTGGAAAACGTATCCCGGCGTCTCCGCCTGAACCGGGAATCCGGTCGCCCCGAGCCTCCTTTCCGCATCATTCTCAAAGCTTCGTTGGAGGTGCGTAGCGCGGTGGTGTTCGCCAGCCTGATCGTGATCCTCGTCTTCCTGCCGGTGTTCTTCCTTGATGGGCTGGCCGGGACCTTCTTCCGTCCGCTGGCCACCGCCTACATTCTGGCCATCGTGGCGTCGCTCCTGGTCGCGCTCACGGTCACCCCGGCGCTATGCCTGATCCTGATGCCCGGAGCCGCCGGCGCCCGACATGGGGACGGGCCACTCGTTCGCCTGCTTAAGGCGGGCTATCGCCGCATTCTGCCGCCGTTGGTCCGCCATGCGCGTTGGGCGGCAGGTTTTCTCGCGCTCGCGCTGGGGCTCACCGGTGTCTCCGTGAAATTCCTCGGAGAGAATTTTCTCCCGGATTTCAAGGAAACCGACTTCCTCATGCACTGGGTGGAAAAACCGGGAACCTCGCTGGAGGCGATGCGACGCATCACCATCCGGGTCAGCCAGGAACTGCGCGCCATTCCCGGTGTGCGCAACTTCGGATCCCACATCGGACGGGCCGAAGTAGCGGATGAGGTTGTGGGACCCAACTTCACCGAACTGTGGATCAGCCTTGATCCGGACGCCGACTACGACGGCACCGTCGCCCGAATCCAGGAAACAGTGGAGGGCTATCCCGGCCTCTTTCGAGATGTCCTGACCTATTTGAAGGAGCGCATCAAAGAGGTTCTGACCGGCGCGAGCGCCGCGGTCGTCGTCCGGATCTACGGACCGGATCTGTCCGTGCTCCGGGAGAAAGGGGCCGAGGTTGCCGGGGCGATCCAGTCGGTGGATGGGGTGGTTCACTTAAAGGTCGAGCCGCAGGTGCTGGTTCCCCAAATCCAGCTTCGACTGCGGACGGAAGTCGCGGGGGTCTTGGGGCTGACGCCGGGACAGGTGCGGCGCGCGCTGACGACTTTGGTCCAGGGGCAAAAGGTTGGTGAAATCTACCGCGATCAGAAGGTCTTTGACGTGACCGTCTGGGGTGAATCCCGCGTTCGCAGCGACTTGCAGGCGCTGCGCGAACTGCTCATCGAAACTCCGGCCGGCACCCGCGTTCCCCTGGGAGACGTCGCGGATCTGGAAATAGTGCCTACTGCGAACGAGATCAAACGGGAGTCTGCCTCCCGCCGGCTCGACGTCACGTGCAATGTCGCTGGCCCTGATCTAGGCCGGGTGGCCCGCGAGATCGAGCAACGGGTTCGTGGCCTCCCATTTGACCGGGGCTATCACCCGGAGTTCCTGGGGGAATATGCAGCCCGTCAATCCGCCCGCGACCGGATTGGCCTCCTCGCCGTGCTTTCCGTGGTGGGAATTTTGGTCCTGCTGCAGGTGGATTTTCAATCGCTTCGCCTGACGCTCCTGACGGCTCTCACGCTTCCCTTTGCCCTCATCGGCGGAGTGATGGGCGCTTTCCTTGGTGGCGGCGTCCTGTCACTGGGGTCTCTGGTGGGCTTGGTCACCGTGCTCGGAATCGCGGCTCGCAACGGCATCATGCTGGTCAGTCATTTCCGGCACCTTGAGATGCAGGAGGGGGTCGCGTTTGGCATTCCGCTGGTCCTCCGGGGCGCCGAGGAGCGACTGGCCCCCATTCTAATGACCGCCGGCTGCGCTGGACTGGCCCTGCTGCCGCTCATCGTCAAGGGCAACATTCCGGGGCATGAAATCGAGTACCCCATGGCAGTGGTCATCCTGGGGGGTCTGGTGACCTCCACGGTTCTGAACCTCTTTCTGATGCCCGCGCTGTATGCCGCCTATGGAAAGCCGGCGCCCGAATCTCGCGGCCGGTGACTTGGTACATATTCCTGAGTAACACCCTATTGGGTTGGAACTTCGGCCAACGGCAGCCGCACGCGCACCTCAGTTTCCCGCGCGGGGTCTGAGGTGATCTGAATGCTTCCCCGCAGGGAGGTCACGATCCACCGGGCGATGCTCAACCCCAGGCCGCAGCCGCTGTCGGCGGTTCCATGGGCGGGATCACCACGATAGAAACGGTCAAAGACGCGTGGCAATCTGTCCGCCGGAATTCCCGGACCGGTGTTGCCTACGACCAGTTCTGCCTGCCCGTTATCGGGGGTGAGATGAAACCGCAGGCGGCCGCCGGGCTGGTTATATTTCAATCCGTTGTCTGCCAGGATCAGTAGAAGCTGGCGGAGCCGGTGCCGGTCGCCCGAAACAGTGACGTCCACGGAGCCCTCGAGCTCGACGACGATTCCGCGGCTGGCCCCGAGCATCTCCGCGTCGGCCACGGTCTCGCGGACCAGTTCATCCAATCGGACCGGTTCGATCCTCAATTCCGCGATTCCTGCATCGGCTCGGGCCAGCAGCGACAGGCGGTCCACAATGGACGCCAGGCGTTGCAATTCATCCAACTGACCTGCAAATAACTCCCGCTGGCCCTCCGTCAGCCGTTCATCGCGAAGTCCGGTTTCCAACTGACCCCGCATGATGGTCAGCGGCGTCTTGAGCTCGTGGGAGGCGTGCAACGTGAATTCCCGTTCCTGCGTGAACGAGCGTTCCAATCGCTCCAGCATGTCGTTGATCACCTCGGCCAGCCGATCCGTCTCATCGCCGTTGCCAGACCGGGGCAGGCGTTCACCAAGATTGGGTGGGGAGATTCGGGAGGCCGCCACCGCCAGTCTCGACATCGGCAACAGCGCCTTCCGGGTCAACCACCAGCCGCCAAACACGGCGAAGACCACCATCGGAGCCGCATAGAAAAGGAGAATCTCTTGAATCTCCTCATGGCCTCCGTCGGCCCGTGTCCCTCGCGCGACGTGGGATTCCCGCTCGACCACCAGTTCGTAGTAGAGGCCGCCGCCCAGGGTCAGCAGGGAGGCCAGCAACACCCCGGAATACCAGGCCGTGAGTCGCGTCCCGATGGTCATGGCTGGATACCCTGGATCATGTAGCCAACACCCCGAACGGTATGGATCAGCCTCACCGAATGTCCGGCGTCCACTTTCTCCCGCAGCCGCATCACATAGACGTCCACGAGGTTGGTGCCTGGATCGAAGTCATAGTCCCACACACCTTCCACAATCGCCATCCGTGCGCAGACCTGCCCCGGCGACCGCATGAGAAACTCCAGCAAGCGATATTCGCGCGCCGTAAGATCAATGACTTTCCCGGCCCTTTCCACCCGACGACGAACGGTATCCATCGAAAGGTCGGCGACTCGAAGCACGGTCAGCGAGGAGTCGCGACTTCGCCGGCTCAGCGCGCGGACCCGGGCCACGAGTTCGGCCAGGGCGAATGGCTTGGACAGGTAGTCGTCTGCCCCAAGATTCAATCCGTCCACCCGCTCTCCCACGGTTCCCCGAGCGGTGAGCAGAAGCACCGGGACCGCGCAGCCGCGTTCCCGCAGTCCCCTCAGGACGCTCAGTCCATCCCGACCTGGTAACATGATGTCGAGAATCAGGAGGTCGAAAGAAACAGACGAGACGGCGGAAACAACCTCGTCTCCGGCATGCAGCACGTCCACGGCGAATCCCTCGGCCTGAAGGGCTTTGCGGATGAACGAGGCCGTTTTTCGTTCGTCCTCCACCACAAGAATCCGCATGTTTTCTGAAACCACGTTGGGATCATTTTCAAAGCCGGGCAATCTGCTTTCTGCCGCCGGGGCCGGGTTGGGTGCCGAATGCGGGGCGCACCCGGTTTTGTCAGGGCTCGCAGGCTGGGAGCAGGGCTCCGCAGTAACGCCGGGACAACGTCTCGACGGTTCCGCCCCGGCGCCGGGCCACCGCCTCCAGCCAGTCGTGCGATGACTCGCTGGCGATCAGGTACACCGGACCGCGGTGCCGCTCCATCCAGGCGGTAAAATTCCCCGCGGGAATCACCGCCGGCGGCCAGTAGGAAGAGTTCTTCAGCGCGTACATGGCGTAGTTGCTGGTCAATTCGCTTCCGTCGTCGGTGAACAGGTATCCCGTCCGGTGCAGATAGAACGGCAATCCGGCTGGGAAACACCGGTAGAAAGCGAGATCTGTCTCGGGCGCAATCGGCGCCATCCGATGGGCTAGTCCGCGGCCTGACTTGCTTTCATACCCCGCCAGAAATACGTCCCCGCCGAGCGTGATCAGCAGGACCGGCAATAGCGCGAAGAGCATCACGAGCGGGCGGGTCTGCTTTTTCCACCACCCCCAGATCCCCAGAGCAGCGAGGCCCGCACAGCCGGCAATCAAGGGACGGAGTGGGGAATCCAATTGTCCCAAGTCGAATTCCGGTCGGGACATGAGCGACGGCGGCAATCTCCCGCCAGCCGAAGCAACCACAATCCCCGCCACGGCGACCAGGAGCACCAGCAGGGCGAGGATTCCGCCGGCGGTGCGAACGATCCGGGCGGCCGGTCCGGCGGGAGCCGTCAGCGCCGCATCCAGGAGCTGCCCGGCCAGCAGCCCAAAAGGCAGCGTCACGCTCAGGATGTATCCCGGCAGCTTGGATTGCGACACGGAGAAGAATGCGACCACCACAAGGCTCCAGACGACGCTCAGGCGGCTGACCGACGGAAGCGACCGCCAGCGGGGTGCCAGCAACCATCCGGCGGGCAGCAACAGGCTCCAGGGAAAGAAGGTCGCCGGCAGAACCAGCAGGAAGTAGTACACCGGGGCCGAGCGGTGGAACTTTCCGGTGGCGAATCGTTTCAAGGTCTCTTCCAGGAGTCCGTATCGAAGGAAGTCGGGATGCGCCCAGACCACCCCGAGAAACCACGGAAGCACGATCACGAGATACACCGCAGCATTGGCGGGAGCCACGAGCCGTTTCCAGGCGCCAGCCCGGCCCTCCAGCCCATGGAAGACCAGCAGGACGAGCAGCGGTATCACCAGACCGACCGGTCCCTTCACCAGCGTCGCCAATCCCGCCGCCGCCGCCGCGATGAGATATCTCCCCCTCCGCGCCGCCTCGGGCCCCTGCTCTGCGAGATATCCGATGATGATGGCCAGTCCGACAAAGAACGCGAGGGCGATGTCGAAGATCACCGTACGCGCCTGGCTGATGAACAACGGCGTCGTGGCGATCACCAGAACGGCCAGAGCCGCCGGACGCGCTCCGCATTGCCGCCGACTGAAGGCCCATACCAAGGCAAGGATGGCAAAACCAAAGACCGCGGAGGGCAGCCGGGCGGCCAGTTCGTTCTCTCCGAACACCGCCAGCGACAGGGCCACCGTCTTGAAATAGAATGCCGGTTTATCAAGATAGGCGATCCCGTTGTAGGTGGGAATCAACCAGGATCCTTGCTCCTTCATCTCCCGTGCAACCTCTGCGTTGCGCCCCTCGTCAGGATTGATCAGCGGCAGACTGCCCAAATGGTAAGTGAGGGTCATCAGCGCTGCCAAAAAGGCCATCCACAGCCAACTCTGGCGCTGTGCCATTCCGTTGTCAGGGGACCAGTTTGTAGAGGAGATCACTAATTTCGACCCCGCCTTCGGAGCCGAGCCGTTCTTGGCCCCCGACGGATACCGGACTCTGTCCGGTCCTCCCGCCATCGGCATGAATCCTTGATGACAATCTCGTCATCTGTGTGCCTTTCTGGCTGTGTTCCTATGTCCCGGCGGCGCCACCGCACGAAAGTGTGGTGGTCCTTACCCCCGTGGCGAAGCGCTGTTCAACGGCAGTTACTTTTCTCCTGGGGAAAAGCATATCAATTCAGCCCGCTGCAAAACCAACGTCCTCGGCCAGCGTTGCCAAGGGATTCCCATCCATCTGGCGGCCTGGCCCAGGAGCCTCGGGGGAAAAGAAAGCGGTGGGCCGATTTGGGGGGGCATGGCATCCGCCCAGAAGGAACGCGACCGCCGGGCCTCCGCCGAACATCGCCCTCCATCCGATGGGTCCCCGCATCTTCATCGTTCCTTCCCCCCGGATTGCAAACGCCCTTTCTGTGCGGCGTAATCCGTCTCATCGCCATGGACTTGGACGACTTTCCGCTCACGCAATGGACGCAGGTGCTCGAGGCGACCTCTCGCGATCCGGAGCGCGCGCGGCAGGCCGTGGTGGCGTTGTGTGTGCGTTATCGCGACGCCATCCGCTCGTGGTTTCAGCGCGATTTGCGGACGCGGCAGGAGGCCGAAGATCTCACGCATGACTTCCTCTCGCGCTGGCTCGCGCGCGATGCGCCGCTGGGAAACTTCACGCGTGGTGAACGGCGTTTCCGCGAGTTCCTCGCCGTTTGTCTGCGGCATTTTGCCGCTTCCCGGCATGAGCAGGCGGTCGCCCTGAAGCGGGGCGGCGGAGCCGTGCATCTCGACTTGACGGAGGAGGCTGCGGCGCCCGAGGCCATGGCCGACGCGCTGGATCTCGATCTGGCCCGGCGCCTTCATCAGACGACCCTGGCCGAGTTGGCCGGACGCTGGCATCCGCGGGTGCCACGAGACGGCTGGCCGCGACTGTGCGACCTGGCTTGGGGGGGCGATCCGGCACCGCACTACGCCGCGCAGGCGGCGGACTTGGGCGTCCCCATGGGCACGCTCAAAGGCTGGATCTTCCGCATCCGGCAGGAGCACTACGAAGGCTTTCGGCAGCGGGCTCGGATGTTGACCGATCCCGACGACGTGGACGCCGAGGTGCGGCACCTGCTCGGCCTGCTGTTTCGGCATGGCCTGGAGGACGGAACGGCATCATCGCCGGCACGAACTCTCGTTGCTCCGTCCTCCCATGTCGTCTGAAGCCTCAGCTTCCACGGGGCCGTCGCAGGCTGCCGGCCTGCGCGGCGGATCGCCTTCGGAGGCTCGCCTTCGGGCGGCGGTCCAGCCCGTGCCGGGGTATTGCAGTTTCGGCGACTACCTGCTGCTGGGCCACATTGCCGCGGGCGGGATGGGTGTGGTGTACCAGGCGGTGCATGAGCGCCTGAACCGCCCTTGTGCCCTCAAGCTCCTCCGCTCCGGAGTCTTCGCCTCCGCCGCCGAGCGGGCGCGCTTTGTCGCCGAGGCCGAGGCTGCCGCCACGTTGGATCATCCGGACATCGTGCGCGTGCGCCACGCGGGGGAGGCCGAAGGGCAGCTCTTCCTCGAAATGGAGCTCGTTCAGGGCGGCACGCTGGCCGACCGCCTGGCCGCCGACCGCTCGGCTGCCGTTGGGATGCCGTTGCGTCAGGCGGCGGCGCTCGTGGCCCGCCTCGCCTGCGCCGTGCAGCATGCCCACGACCGCGGCGTACTGCATCGGGACCTCAAGCCCGCCAACGTCCTTCTTGCCGAGGATGGGGCGCCGCGTCTGACGGACTTCGGCCTTGCCCGGCTGCTCGATCGTGAGAACGACCTGACCCGCACGCTGGCCGTTCTGGGGACTCCGGCCTATCTGGCACCGGAACTGGCCGCGGGCCGGACGCGCGGTGCGACCACCGCAGCCGACGTGTATGGATTGGGAGCGATTCTTTACGAATGCCTGGCCGGTTTCCCGCCGTATGCCGGTGAGACGCCGCTAGCCGTCTTGAACGCGGTGCTGGCAGGTCCGCCGCCGTTGCCTTCCCAACGCCGGTCCGATCTGCCGCGCGATTTGGAAATCATCCTCCTGCGTGCGATGCACCGCGAGGCAGCGGCGCGGATGCCTTCGGCCGGCGAACTGGCGGCGGAGCTGGAGCGTTGGCTGACCGGGGAGCCCATTCGCTCACGTCCCGTATCGTGGTGGGAGGAGGTCCGGGCTTGGACGCGGCGCCGTCCCGCGGTGGCGGGGCTCTCCGTGGTTTCAGTGGCGGCGCTCTTGGCCGGCCTGAGCGCGACGACCTGGCAGTGGCGGCGAGCCGAGCGGACGGCCGAGCGGTTGCTGGACGAGCTGACGCTGTCCGACCACCGGCGGACCGAGCAGGTCTTCGACAGCAATGAGCCGCGGGAAGCGATGGCTCATTTGGCCACGAGCCTCCGGCGTCGGCCGGCAGACCGTCTGGCGGCCACGCGCCTTGCGGCAGCGCTCATACAGCGGGTCTGGCCGCGTCCCGTGGCGGAGTTGGGTCCGCACGAGGGGCATGTCCTCCAGGCCGCTTGGAGTCCGGACGGCGGGTTGATCCTGACGGCCGACGCCGGGGGACATTTGCGGGCATGGAACGGTGCCACGGGCGCCGCATGGCCAGGGGGTGAATGGCGGCACGGTCCGGCAGAGTGCTACTGGCTGAAATGGTCGGCGGACGGACGATGGTTTGGCTCGGAGCTGAAGGACGGTTCCCTGCGGGTGTGGCGGCCTGGGGCGCCGGAGCCGACGCTGCGTTTCGAACTGCCGGAGGACCGCGTGAGTCTCGCCGCCTTTTCGCCGGCGGGGGCGACGCTGGCGGTGGTGCGGGCGGAGGGCCACGCGGTGGAGCTTTGGGATCCGGCCACGGCCACGCGCCTCCAGCATTGGCCTCATCCCGCGGCGGTGACCGCGCTGGACTTCACACACGACGGGCGCCGGCTGGCCACCGCCGACGTCGCCGGGACCGCGCGTGTGTGGGACACGCGCACGGGGGCAACCCTGGGGGAGCCGATGACGGCGCAAGGCGCCCTGCGCGGCGTGCGCTGGCATCCTGACGGCCAACAGCTCGCGCTCACTCTGGCCACCAATGCACACGTCGAGCTTTGGCGTTGGCCCGGCTGCGTCAGGATCCAGGAGTACCGCCAGGATGGCCCGACCGTTGCGGCCTTCACTCCCGAAGGGTTGTTGCTGCGCCAGGTGCGGTCGCCGCCTGAATTCGTGGCCACAGACCTGGTGGCGAACACCGATCGCTACCGGCTGGAAGGCGCCCATGAGCCGGCGCTGGACTGCGTCTTTTCCGAGGACGGCCGCCACGGCGTGGCCACCTTGGACATGTTGAACCTGCTACCCTTCGAGACTGCCAGCGGCCGTTTGTTGGCCGAACCCATCCGCACGCGCTGGGGTATCGAGTCGGCGGCGCTCAGCCCGGACGGCTTGCGGCTGGCGATCGCCGCCGGGATGGGAACCGCCACGGTGTGGGCGCTGCATCCGCCGCAGGCGGTTGCCGGCGGCCGGATCTTGCCCGGAGTCACGCTCGCCCTGGCGTTCTCGCCGGATGGGGACCGGGTCTGGTCGTGCGATGCGGGGGGCGTCCTGCGGGCGTTGGATCTCATCGCGTCCGATCCCCCGGCGCAGCGCCATCTGCCTCGTGCCGGCTTGGTGCGCGCTGCGTTTTCCCCGGACCTGCGGCGGGTGGCGGTGGTGGACGGACGTCATGAACTGGAAGTCTTCGAGGTCGCCTCGGGCTCGACCGCCGCCGGTCCCTGGGCGTTGCCGGGGGAGGCGGCCGGCTTGCTGTTCAGTCCGGACGGCCGCTGGCTGGCGGCCGGCACGATCGGGGAGGAGTTGGTCTGGTTTGACCTGACGAACGGACGCGAGGCCGGGCGGGTGGATCTCCGGCCGGATGCATCGGCGACGGTCTATGGCTCACGGATCCACCACCTCGACTTCAGTCCGGATAGCGCGCTCCTGGCTGTCGCCACTTACGGGGGCGTGGCCGCCGTGATCGAACCTGCCTCGGGCCGGCTGCGGCTGCGGCTGCCACACCCGGCCCCGGTCTGGGGCGTGCGCCTGTCTCCGGACGGCGGCCGGATCGCGACCGCCTGCGGCGACGGTATCGTGCGAGTCTGGGACAGCCGCACGGGCGCGGCCGCCGCGCCGCCCATGCCGCACGAAGACCAGGCCTTCGATATGCGTTTCACGCCGGACGGCCGGCAGATGGTCAGTGCCGGCGCGGATGTCAGCCTGCGCGTCTGGGAAGCGGCCACGGGCCGCCAGCTCACGCGGATCCGGACCACCGGCCCGGCTTATGAAACCGCTCTCGCCTTTGCGGACGGCTGGGTCACGGCGGTGGGCGACAGCACCGCGTTGCGCCTGTGGGATGTGGCGACCGGCCTGCCCTTGAGCGAACGGCTGCCGCTCATGGGCGGCGGCAACCGCGTCCTGATCGGGCCGGGGGACGGCTGGGTTGCGGGGTGGCAGAATCGCGGGCCGGCTTATCTCTATCCCGTGCCCCGGCCTCCGCGTGGTCCGGTTCCGGTTTGGCTGCCGGACGTGGCGGAGGCCACGGCCGGCCTGCGTTTTGGCCCGCAGGGTGAACTCCAAATTGTGACGCCCGGCGAAACCATTGCCCTCGCGAACCGGCTGCGCGGTGTCACCGGGCCGGACCCGTTTTGGGCGTCCGTGCTGCGCCGCTTCGTCGCCGGGGAGCCTTGAGGCGTCGCATTTGTCGTAACCGCCCGCGGGATTTCCGGTTGGGGAGGGTGACACGGTATGCCGCGCGCCCGTTCCCAGCCTTTGCCCACACCGTCCCGCCCCAACGGTGTGGCGTGGGATCGGCTCCCCGAGCTGCCGCTCCGCCTGACGCCGCCCCAGCGGGAGATCCTGCCGCTGCTGGTGACCGAGCTGACGCATGGCGAAATTGGCAAGCGGCTGGGCCTGGGGACGGAAAACGTCAAGGCGCAAGCCCGCCGTCTCTACACCAAGCTCGGCGCTCGCACCCGGCACGGTGCCCTGATCCGGTGGCTCCGTCCCGACCTGTACCCAAAAGGGCGGTTGGCGGGGCCGCGGCCCTCCCGATAAAGAATGAATCGTCATGCCCCCCTTGCCTCGTCCTGTGAGCGATCCCGTCTATTGCAGGGCGGCACCGTGCTGTTGGGGAGCCAAAGGGGCTTCCGGCAGACGCCCGGGCCCTGTCCGTCGAGTCGCCACCGCCCAAAATCAACCTCCGATTCCCAACGATGAATTCATCCCTATGGACCTCCCTGACCGCCTGTCTGGCCCGGCTGCTGTTCACCGGCGGCGCCCATCCTCCAACCCTCCAATGAAGAATCTCGAGGCCATGGGGCTGGGCGGCGGGCCATGGGACGTCGTTGCGTCCCGGTCGCTGCCCGGAAGGAGCCCGCTGCTGGCATTGATCGTCCTCCTGCTTGGGATGCTCACGCGGCTTCCACTGGCCGCTCAGTCTCCGATCGCAGACGACTTGGATCCGGGGACGGATGGGAAAGTGAACTCCCTGGCGGTGCAGGCCGATGGAAAGGTCCTGGTCGGTGGAAATTTCACCATGCTGGGCGGGCAGCTGCGCAGCCAGATCGGACGCTTGAACCCGGACGGAACGCTGGACACGACGTTCAATCCGGGAGCCAGCGGCGGGAATGGCACGGTGGCTTCCCTCGCGCTGCAGGCCGACGGGAAGATTCTGGTCGGGGGTGGGTTCGATCTGCTGGGCGGGCAGCCGCGAAACGGCCTGGGCCGTCTGAATGCGGACGGGACGCTGGACACCACGTTCGACCCGGGGGCGAACGGTCTGGTCACTGCACTGAGCGTGCAAACAGATGGAAAAATTTTGGTGGGCGGACACTTCACCGCGTTGGGCGGGCAGGAACGTTCCCGGATCGGCCGGTTGAATGCGGACGGGACGCTCGACACCGATTTTAATCCGGGAGCGTTTGGGCTGGTGTTTTGCCTGGCGTTGGAGGCGGACGGAAGAGTCCTGGTGGGCGGGACCTTCATCACGCTGGGCGGGCAGCCGCGCAGCAACCTTGGGCGTCTGAATGCGGATGGGACGCTGGATGCCGGCTTCGATCCGGTGACGGATCGGACTGTCAATTCCCTGGTCGTGCAGGCGGACGGCAAGATTTTGGCCGGCGGGGAATTCAGGACGTTGGGCGGACAACCGCGGGATAGCGTGGCCCGTCTCAACGCAGACGGGACGCTGGACACGGACTTCAATCCGGGAGTGAGCGGTGGGTTCATTCATGGCGTGGTGTCGCTCGCGTTGCAGGCGGACGGAAAGATCCTGGTGGGCGGCGAGTTCACCGCGCTGGGCGGGCAGCCGCGCAGCAATCTCGGGCGGCTGAACCCGGACGGGACGCTGGACACCGCTTTCGATCCCAGGGTGGGTGGCAATGCCCTGTCACTGGCGTTGCAGCCTGACGGAAAAATTTTGGTGGGGGGCTTTTTTCCGGTGCTGGGCGGGCAGCCACGGAGAAGCATTGGGCGGCTCAACAACACCGAGCCCGCCATCCAGGATCTGACCCGCGACGGCACGACGGTCCGGTGGCGGCGGGGCGGCACCACCCCGGAAGTGTCGGAAGTGGTCTTCGAGCACACGCAGGACGGGCTGAACTGGAGCCGGTTGGGAGACGGCACACGGGTGGTCGGCGGTTGGGAACTGGGCGGGGTGCCGGTGCCGGAGGGGGGCACACTGCGGGCACGCGGCCGGGTCAGCGGCGGGCAGTGGAATGGGTCGAGCTGGTTGGCAGAGACCTACGCCGGGGCGCCTGCCTGGATCACCACGCCGCGGAGCCGGACCAACCACGCGGAGACGACGGCGACATTTGAGGCGTTGGTGACCGGGGTGCCGCCATTCCGCTATGAGTGGCGCAAGAATGGCGTGGCGTTGACCGACGGCGGCAACGTGGCAGGGGCCGCCACGGCGACGCTTACCCTGGGCCATGTGTTGAAGCCGGATGAAGGGGCGTACAGCGTGCGGGTGAGCAACGCCGACGGCCAGGTGACCAGCATCGAAGCGCTCCTGACCGTGCAGGACCCGGTGATCACGGTGCAGCCGCAGAGTCAGAATCGCGAGCTGGGAGAGAGTGTCCTGCTGAGCGTGGACGCCATGGGAACACGACCTTTGGCATACCAGTGGCATCGGGACGGCGTGCCGTTGGAGGGGGCGACAGACTCCAGGTTGACCGTGAGCAACCTGCAGGCCGGGGATGCGGGGGCCTACACCGTGGTGGTGAGCAATGCGCACGGAACGGATGGCAGTGTCCCGGCAGGGGTGACGGTGAATCGGGTGACGCTCGACACCGCCTTCGATCCGTTGGCGGGTGATGGGGTGCGTTCCGTGGCCCTCCAGTCGGACGGGAAGATTCTGGTGGGGGGCTCGTTCACGACGCTGGGCGGGCAGCCGCGCAACAATCTGGGTCGTCTGAACGCGGACGGGACGCTGGACCTTCTCTTCAATTCCGGTGCTGGGGACGCGGTCCTTCCCCAGGTCAATGCCTTGGCAGTCCAACCGGATGGCAGGATCCTGGTCGGCGGAGATTTCAGCACGCTGGGTGGGCAGCCGCGGAACTACCTGGGCCGCCTGGAAAGAGACGGGACGCTGGATCCCCACTTCGATCCGGGAGCGAACAGAGACGTTCTATCGCTGGCGGTGCAGCCGGACGGGAAGATTCTAGTGGGTGGAGACTTGAGGGCGCTGAGCGACCAGCCGCGGAACTACCTGGGCCGCCTGAATGGGGATGGGACACTGGATTCCAACTTCGATCCAGGAGCGAATGACCCGGTCAATGCCCTGGCACTGCAGTCGGATGGGAGGATTCTGGTCGGCGGATTCTTTACCTCGCTGGGCGGGCAGTCGCGCGAACGGATTGGCCGCTTGAACGCGGATGGGACACTGGACGCGGCCTTCAATCCGGGGGCGGATGCCAGGGTGAACTCGCTGGTCGTGCAGGTGGACGGGAAAATTCTGGTGGGAGGTGAGTTCACCGTGTTGGGCGGGCAGCCGCGCAACGGGATCGGCCGGTTGAACGCGGATGGCACGCTGGACCCCACCTTCAATCCGGGAGCGGACCGCGGCATGGTGAATTCCCTGGCGGTGCAGGCCGATGGAAAGATTCTGGTCGGCGGATACTTCACGGCGCTGGGCGGGTTGGCCCGCAGCAATCTCGGGCGGCTGAACGCGGACGGGACGCCGGACATGACTTTCAATCCGGGGGCGGGCAGTGACTTGGTCAGTTCCTTGGCGGTGCAGGCCGATGGGAGAATTCTGGTGGGAGGCTTTTTTTCGATGTTGGGCGGGCAGCCGCGGAATGGCCTTGGCCGGCTGAACAATGCCGATCCCCCCATCGAAAGTCTCACCCATGACGGCACGACAGTCACCTGGCTTCGGGACGGTGCCGCTCCGGAGGTGTCCGATGTGGTCTTCGAGCACACGCACGATGGGGTGAATTGGAGCCGCCTGGGAGAGGGCGCGCGGATAGCCGGGGGCTGGAAGGTGACGGGCGTGGCGGTGCCGGAGACGGGCACACTGCGGGGCCGGGGCCGGGTCAGCGGTGGGAACGGGTCGAGCTGGTTGACCGAGGCCTACGCCGGGGTGCCCGTCTGGATCGTGGCGCCAGCCGGCCAGACCCACGACGCGGAGACGACGGCGACGTTGGATGTGCGGGTGGGCGGGAGCCCGCCGTTGCGTTACGAGTGGCGTCGGAACGGGGTGGCGTTGACGGATGGCGGCAACGTGTCGGGGTCCGCCACGGCGACGCTCATCTTGACTCACGTGTTGAAGCCGGATGAAGGAGCCTACAGCGTGCGGGTCAGCAACGCCGAGGGCCAGGTCACCAGCATCGAAGCGGTCCTGACCGTGCGGGATCCGGTGATCACGGCGCAGCCGCAGAGGCAGGACAGGAACGTGGGGCAGGATATCACGCTGAATGTGAACGCCGCCGGAACACGGCCTTTGGCCTACCAGTGGCATCGGGATGGAGTGGCGGTGGAGGGGGCGACGGAATCCGAGTTGACGCTGAACAATCTGCAATTCGGGGATGCCGGGGCGTACACCGTGGTGGTGCGCAATGCGCATGGGGAGGAAGGGAGCGTCCCGGCACAGGTGACGGTGAACGGCGTGACGCTGGACCTCGCCTTCAATCCCGGGCCAAGTGGCAGTATGTTCCCCTATTCTCCTGAGGTTTATTCGCTGGCGGTGCAGGCGGACGGGAAGGTTCTGGTGGGTGGACGGTTTACCCGGTTGAGCGGCCAGGCACGCAGCAATCTGGGGCGTCTGAATGCCGACGGGACCTTGGACACCACGTTCAATGCGGGGGCGGAGGGTGTTTTGTTTTTTGCCTCCCCCGCGGTTTATTCGCTGGCGATTCAGGCGGATGGCAAGATTCTGGTAGGCGGGAGGTTTACCATGCTGGGCGGGCAGCCGCGCAGCAATCTGGGGCGCTTGAATGCGGATGGAACGCTGGACGCCGATTTCGATCCGGGGGCAGGGGATGCGCTCTCTTGGGTCTCCGCCTTGGGGGTCCAACCGGACGGGAAGATTCTCGTGGGGGGCACGTTCACCACCTTGGGCGGCCATGAGCGCAACTCCCTGGGGCGTCTGAATGCGGACGGCACATTGGACAGCGCGTTCAATCCGGGCGCGGACGGAGACGTCGAGTCTCTGGTGCCGCAGGCGGACGGGAAGATTTTGGTGGGGGGTGGTTTCACGACGCTGGGCGGGCTGGAGCGCAACCGGATTGGCCGCTTGAACGCAGACGGGACACCGGATGCCGACTTCAATCCGGGCGTGGGGGATCGCTTATCCCGGGTGTCCGCCTTCGTGATCCAACCGGACGGAAAGATTCTGGTGGCCGGCGTGTTCACCACACTGGGCGGCCAGGCGCGCAGCCATTTAGGGCGTCTGAACGCGGACGGCACGCTGGATGCCGGTTTCAATCCGGGAGCGGACGACCGTGTCGCTTCGCTGGCGTTGCAGTCGGACGGGAAGATCGTGGCGCGCGGAGACTTCAGGATGTTGGGCGGGCAACCGCGGAACCACCTGGGCCGTCTGAATGCGGATGGGACGCTGGACAACACCTTCAATCCGGGGATGGATGGCGGGGGCAATCCCCTGGCGGTGCAGCCGGATGGGAAGATTTTGGTGGGGGGAGCGTTCACCACGCTGGGGGGACAGGCGCGGGAGAATCTGGGCCGGTTCAATAACACCGGGCCGGCGACGCAACGCCTGACGTACGAGGGCACGACGGTCACTTGGCTGCGGGGCGGCACCAGTCCGGAAGTATGGCGCACGGCCTTTGAGTGGAGCCGCGACGCGGTCGCTTGGTCGTCCCTGGGGGACGGTCGGCGCGTGCCGGGCGGCTGGGAGTTGGATGGGGCTTCTCTGCCTTCCGACGGCACGCTGCGCGCCCGGGGCTATGTCGGCAACGGGAACGGCAGTTGGTTTGTGGAGGCCCACCTCACCGGGGAGAACGGGGACAACGTGGCGCCGGTCCTGGCCGCCGTGCCGGACCGGACGATTGCAGAAGAGACGGCGTTGGAGCTGACGCTCAGCGCCACGGACGCCGATCTTCCGGCCCAAACCTTGACCTACAGCCTGGTGGCCGGCCCGGACGGAATGACGGTTTCGCCCGCCGGCGCGTTGGCCTGGACTCCGACCGAGGCGCAAGGCCCCAGCATCAACAGCGTGACGGTGAGGGTCAGCGACGGTGATTTGAATGCGGAGCAAACCTTCCAGGTGATCGTCACCGAGGTGAACACGGCGCCGGTCCTGGTTGCAGTGGCAGATCAAGACGTGCCTGCCGGAGGCCGCCTCACCCTGGTTCTGGTGGCCACGGACGCCGATCTTCCGGCCCAAACTTTGACCTTCAGTCTGGTCACGGGTCCCGCCGGGCTGACCGTATCCCCGGCAGGCCCGGTGCTCTGGATTCCGGACCCGGGCCAGAGTCCGTCCACCAATTGGGTGGTGGTGCGGGTGACCGATGGTATCGCGCAGCGGGAGGGCACCTTCACGGTGCGGGTCCTCGCGCCGGAGGGAGGCGACTTTGCCATCAGCATCGGAGAGTTTGACGCGAACACTGGCCGGTTTGAGCTGCGCTGGCCCGCCCGGCCGGGGCAGCGTTTCCAACCCGAATTTCAGACTCAACTCGGCGACACGGTATGGCTCCCGGCCGGTGAGGTGATCACCGCGACGGGCTCCGTGGCGGCGTTCCTGGTCACCACCGACGAGCAGTCGGCGCGGCTGTTCCGTGTGGTTTATCTGCCGTGATTTTCCCGCTATGCTGATTTTCCAAATCCTGGAGCGCCGGGGCTACTGGGTGGAGTGCCAGTTTCAGCCACTGGATCCCGGCAGCGTGGCAGAAACGGAATTAGGATTCGGACTGTTTATGGCATCCTGGTGCCTCACCTTACAAATGGATTGAACCAGTCCCACTGCCCAGAGCAGTCTTTAATCTCCCTGCTGACCCTGATGGATATGAAAACTCAACATTTGGTCCGCCTATGTGTCTTGGCCGCGCTAAGTGGGTGGGGTTGCCCGAGCATCGCCGCCGGCCATCCACTCGATCCGCTGTCCACCAATGAACTTCGCTCGGCGGTCGAGGTGGTGTTGAGGCAGGGGCACCTCCCCACCAACGTCTTTTTCCCCATTGTGGCCTTACACGAGCCACCCAAGGAGCAGCTCTTGCGGTGGCGGCCTGGCGTCGCATTGCCCAGGGAAGCGTTCGTGACGGCCTATGATCTCCCGGCTCATCGGACCTATGAAGGCATCGTGGATCTGACCGCCCAGCGCCTCGTCCATTGGGCGTTGATCCCCGGCGCCGAGCCGCTGCAAACGGATGCGGAATTTCAGGAAAGCCGGCACCTTCTGCTGACCAACGCGCTGTGGATCGCCGCGCTCCAGCGACGGGGCATCACCGACGTCACCACCGTGGACTCGGCGGGCATTCCCATCGGCGCCGTGCCTTTCCTGGGAAAGCCTGTGGAGGCCCGCATGCTGCTCGCTTCACCCTATGTCATGAGAACGAATCGCACCACCTGGGAACCGGTGGAAGGTTTGTTGGCCGTGCTGGATATGTCTCGGCAGAAAGTCGTCGAAGTCATAGACCGCGAAGTCTATCCCGTGTCGCAGGGCGCGATGGACTTCTTCGATCCTCTCGTGCGCGGGCCTCAGGATCCGCCCTTGAAACCGCTGACCGTGAGCCAGCCGGAAGGCCCAAGTTTCGTGGTCGCCGACCACGCCATCGCCTGGGATCGTTGGCGTTTTCGTTACTCCGTTCACCCACGCGAAGGATTGATCCTGCATCAGATCGCCTGGGAGGAATCGCCGGGAAAACTCCGTCCCATCCTCTTTCGGGCGTCGGTGTCCGACCTGCTCGTGCCTTACGCCGACACGGACCCGGAATGGTCCTGGCGCGCCTATTTCGACGAGTCCGACTTCGGCCTCGGTTACTTCGCCCAGCCCCTGAGGCGGGGATTCACCACCGTCCCCTATGCTACGCTATTCAGCGAACCGATGTGCGACGGGGCAGGGGGTGCGCGGATGGTTGAAGATATCGTGGACCTTTACGAACGCGACGCTGGGATGCTCTGGTCCCACACCGAGGCGGATACGGGGACCGCCGGTCCGCGCGCCCGAGAGTTGGTGGTGGGCATGCTGAGTACCATTGGCAACTATGACTACCGATTTCAGTGGAGTTTTCGTCAGGATGGCTCGATCGAATTTCATGTCTATCTCACCGGTGTCATGCAGTTGAAAGGCACTCATTCGCGGCTCTGCGCGTCCTGCGCGTCCCCTGAGGCGAAGCTGGCGGCCGATCCACGCGGAGAGCAAGATCATGGGGTCCTGGTCGCGGAGCAGCTTGTCGCCCCTCATCACCAGCATTTCTTCAATGTGCGCCTCGATTTCGACGTGGATGGAACGGCCAATGGGGTCAAGGAATACAACGTCTCCACGGATCGCCGTCGTCGGAAGAATCCGCACGGGAACGGGTTTTCGGTCACTCCGACTGTGTTCACGAGGGAACGCCAGGCGGTCCGGGATCTGAACCCCGCGTCGCACCGCATGTGGATGGTGTACAATCCCAATGTCATCTCCCCGCTGGGGCACCCTTCGGCCTATCTCATTGAGCCGGGAATGGCGGTGACTCCATTCCTGGCGGAGCGCTCACCGGTTCGGAAAAAAGCCAGCTATCTCGATCACCACCTGTTCGTGACGCGCTTTCGAGACAGCGAACGCTATGCGGCGGGTACCTATCCCGGCGGACATGCCGACACCGGCAATGTGTTCGCCTGGACCCGAGACAACGAGAACATCCTCAATGAAGACGTGGTGACCTGGTTCACACTGGGGTTGACCCATGTCGCGCGTCCGGAAGATTTTCCAGTCATGCCTTCCGTCCACGCGAATCTCCGCATCCTCCCCAAGGGATTCTTTCAAAGGAACCCGGCCCTTCGCGTCCCGGATGCCGCGGTGTCATCCACCCAGCCATTTTGAGAGGCCGGATCGGATCATGCCCATGCCGTTACGGTCGAAATCCGCGGTGCAGCCAGAACCAATCTATGAAGCAACCCACAAAGTACCAGGTCATCTATCGCTCACCGGTCAGGTTGCGCTCGGGAAACTCATTCGTGCGGCGGGAAGGGTGTCGTGGCCGGGCCGCTGACAGAGGTGAGTGATCACCTCGCGCCGTGTGCCTGTGAGAGCGCCGCACGCTGGCATGCGAACCGCACCGTCAGAGCGGGAACCGACTGCGCGCCCGCCCGCTGCCGCAAAACAGCAGGCAGGCAAGGCCGGGGAGCTCTTGAAGAGAAGTGAGTGCGCGAAGGGAGCAAGGAGGTCATCGGGCCCCGTCCTTCGGGATCTTCGCGCCCTTCTGTGCCGTCTGCGCCTGGTACGCAAACTTGGTCCGCAGAAAATCGCCTGGGGTGGTCTGCACGCGGCGCAGCCAGGTGGCGCGCAATTCTTCATCGGACATTTTCTCCCCGTTCATCTCCACCGGCTTCCCCTTTGGGTCATCGCCTTTCGGGTCAAAGACGACTTGGTCGGGCTTGTCCTGCCCGGTCTGTTCCTGCGCCGCGTCCTTGCCCGCCGCCTCCAGCAATTGCTTTCGCGCGACGGCCAGCGCCTTGTTTTCCTCTGCGGCCTTCCATCCAGGGCGGAAACCCAGCGCCCGGTCGTAACGTTCAATCGCCTCATCGTACTTGCCGTGCATGAGCCACGCGTTGCCCTGATCGAACGCCCCATCCGCCCCGGGCACGCGCGCAAACGTATGCGCTGCTGACTCGAAATCGCCGTTTCGATACTGCGCCACGCCGATACGCCACGGATCGGTATAGGCCTTGGCTGCGTCGGCATACCTCTTCTGCGCAAACAGATGTTCACCCTGCTGGTCCGCCGTCTGCCAGAAATGAGGGTTGCGCACCGTTCCAATGACAAGCACCGATAGGAACAGGAGCACCACGATGAGTGGAACCAGGGAAAACGAAGCGGGCGAAAGCCGAACGGCTTTGGCCCCAGGCGGACCTCGCTTGCTTCCCTTGAAAGTCATTTTGGCACGGCGCTCGAAATCATCCATCCCCTGCGGAAGAACGGCAGCAACAGGGCCGCAAGGACGGGCGTCAGCCAGTAGCCGCTTTCCGCCCAGCGAGGCCCCGCTTCGCCGCCGCCCATGCCGGCTGATTTCGCCGCGCCGGCCACTGCCACCACATCCGATCCGTCCGCGGTGAGGCGGACAAGACCTGCATCCGCCGAACGCGCAGCCGCCGCTGCCGCGTCGAGTTCCGCACCGGGTAGGAGTGGCGGCAGCAGGCGCACCGGCGTGCGGGAAGAGTTCCGCCACGCCGCCAGCGCAGCGGTCTGTTCGGGAGCGATGCCATCGGTGATCCACAGGATCGAACCGCCGCCAGTCTCCGCCAGCGTCTGGTCCGCCAGCCTGAGGGCCTCCGCCGCGGCATCGCCGTCCGCCGGCATGATCTTCGGATCGAGGGCCTGGGCGAAGGTGTCAATGATGCCGCCGTCCTGGGTCGCTGGCATGACGACATGGGCCGTGCCGGCATAGGCAATCAGCGACGTCTTGGCGCCGGCCCGCTCCTTCAACAGGTCATGGATCTTCTCCGTGGCCCGCGCCAGGCGGCTGGGAGGCACGTCCTCGGTCATCATCGAAGAGGTGACCTTTAACACGATGGCGAGCGCCGCCGTGTCGGCGGCGAACGGCGCGCGTTCGTGCTTCCAGGTCGGTCCCGCGATGGCCAGGACGGCGACCAGCCAGCCGACCACGCTGAGTTCCAGCGGACCGAATCGTGATCTCTTTTCTTCGCCGCTCAGCAGGTGCCCGAGCAGATGCGGCGCGATGATGCCGCGCCAGGGCTGCGCGGCGTCCGTGCGGCGGCGCAGCAGCCACCACAGCAGCGCCGCCGGAACCAAGGCCAGAAGCCATTCCGGCCGGATAAAGTGAAATGCCGGCGTGGCGGCCGCCAAAGCCGGAGGGAAGAACGGAAGAGTGGATGCCCATGCGGGTGCCTCCACTCTTCCAGTCTTCCATCCTTCCGTTTTTCTCCCACCAAGCCCCAGCGCTTGTTGCAACATCGAGACCATCAAACCCGCCGCCAGCGGCCACCAGTACACATCCCGGCGCGGCCGATGCGTGAGGGTCTGCGCCTTGCGTGTCTCCAGCTTGTCGAGCCGGCTGTAGATCTCATCAAGTTCCTTCGTGTCCGCCGCGTGGGCGTAAAGCCCGCCGGTCTCGGTGGCGACCTGCTTCAAGGTGTCCGCATCCAGCGCGTCTTCTCCGGCCGCCTTGGGATCACCGACCGCGACCGTGTGGATGACGATGCCCTTGTCCTTCGCAATCTGCGCGGCTTTGGCCGGCGGCATCTGGCTCGCGGTGTCGTTACCATCCGTCAGCGCGATGAGCACCCGCTCCTTCACCGTGCTGCGGTCAAATGCGTTGATCGCCAGGCCGAGCGCGTCGCCGAAGGCGGTCTGCGGTCCGGCCATTTTCACCTGGGCCTCCTCCAACAACTGTCGGCAGACCTTCAAATCCTCCGTGAACGGCGCCTGCACGAAGGGCGCGCTGCCGAAGAAGATCAGCCCGACACGGTCGCCCTGGCGCTTGGCCAGAAAATCACCCAGAACCTCCTTCACCGCGGTGAGACGGTCCACGGTCTCGCCCCCGGCATTCTTGAAGTCCTTCGTCTCCATCGAGCCGGACAGGTCCACCGCGAGCAACAGATCCCGGACGGGGATCTCCTTGGTGACCGGCGGCTCGATGATCTGCGGACGCGCCAGCGCCAGGACCACGCACCCCCAACAAAGCCACACCGCCAACCCGCGCAGCCATCCGCGCCGCGCAATCACGACCCCTTCCGCCGGACGCCGCCCGCTGTGCTCCGCCAGTCGGGGGAGAAAGGGCACCACCAACCCCTGCCGGGCCTCGCGATGCGGCGGCACCAGCCACCGGACCAGCAGCGGCAGCGGCAGCAGCGCGAGCAACCAGGGATGGGCCAGGGTTGGCATCGTTTACGCAGATCGCTTTTGAAGGGAAGGCGACGAAGGACGCCCAGGGGAGGGCGGCCGGGTCTTCGTCTCATTCACCGGCCTCAGTTGGATCTCCGAGGAATGGTGTTGGATCCACTGGCGAACCGCGGACGTCAGTTTCTCCAGTGTGGGTTCCTCCAATCCGGCGACGGTGCGCGGATCGTAGAGGGCGTTCTCGAGCACGGCGCCCAGTCCATCGCGGAACGTGGTCCCCCGTCCGGTGCGGTCCAAAAACTCAAACCACGGCGTTCCGGTGAGCGTGGCGACCTGTTCCCGGGGGAAGGCGGTGAGCGCCGTGCGCTTTAGAAGCCCGGCCAGCGCGAGCAAGGCAGGGGCGCGTTGTTCCGGCAGCTTCAAGTCCGATCCGAGGTGGTGCAGTTCGGCCAGGGCCTCCCGGCGATAGCGATTGTGCTGCCAGCGGATGATCCCGCGGACAACGAGCGCGACGACGACAATGAGAATGAATCCCAGCAGCCAATACCATCCGGGCGCCGGAGGCCACCCGGGGATGGGCGCAGGCACGACGATGTCGTGCAGGCGGTCCAGGCTGGCGGCGTTGGTATTCATCTGGACGGAAATGCCGGATGGGGGAAGCGGTAAAGCGTGAACCAGTTCACGGTCTTTGCGGCCTGGTGGAACGGCTGCCGAGTTGTCTCTGGACCTGTTCCGCCACGCCTTCGCCGGTGCTCAACGGGAGCACGGGCGTCTCCCGGTGCAGGAGAAACTTCCGCCCCGCAGCGCGTCGCTCCGCAAACGCGATGCGGTAACGCTCGCGGAACCCGCGGTCGTCCGTGTCCACTTCGATCTGCTGGACGCCGTCGCCGAACACGAGCGGGCCGGCGGCGGGAAGGTCGGCCTCCAGCGGATCATGCACAAAGGCGAACAGCACGTCGTTATGCCGGACGATGCCCGTGAGCAGGCGGCGGGTCTCCTCGTCCTCCCCTGTGCCGTCGCTAATGATACAGACGAGGCCGTCGTGCCGCGCAAGCCGGCCGCAGCGGCGCAGCGCCTCGTTGAACATGCCTGGATTGGCCTGCGTGCCGGCGGTCACGGACAGGGCGTGGTTCTGCTGAAGGACGGCGTGGAGGATCTTCATCACGGTGGCCTGGCTGCGCTGCGGGCGGATCTCAACGATCTCCGAATCGTTGAAGACCAATGCACCCACCCGATCCTTTTGCGCCAGCACACGCCAGGCTGCCAGCGCGGCCGCCTCGGCGGCGGTGACCGATTTCATGTTTTGGACGCTCCCGAAGAACATGGTGACACGCTGGTCCACGAGCAGGAGCGTGGTGCGCTCGCGTTCCTCGGTGAAGACCCGGCTGTGCGTCTTTCGCGTGCGCGCGGTGACTTTCCAGTCAATCTGCCGGATATCGTCGCCGGGCTGGTAGTGGCGGATCTCCTCAAAATTCAAACCGCGTCCCCGCAGACGCGAGGCATGGCGTCCGGCCAGGAGCGAGTGGACCGGCTGACGAGGGAGGAGGCTGAAGCCGAACGCGCGGTGCCGCAGCGCAATCAGGTCGTCGAGGTTGGTGTAAACTCCAGGGACGGAGGGGGGGAGTGGAAGGGGGGAGGGGTGGAAGGGGGGAAGGGTGGAAGGGTGGGAGGGTGGAAGGGTGGCTTCCATTCTTCCATCCTTCCGATCTTCCCTCGTTTTCACGCCCAGTCGTCCCCTGTTTCCAAGTTACTCCACGGCATCCGTTCCTCCTTGTCACCGTAAGCGACCGCCTCTTCCTTCAGAAAGCTGCTCTCCCACTCGCCCGCAGCTTGCTTTTCCTGGAGACTCTCGATCAGGCGCTTCAGACCATTCTCGAGTTTCCAGGCGGCCGTATCGAGGCGCTCGAAATCCATTTCGGAAATCTGGTTTGCGCTTCGGTAGGCATGCAGTCCAGACACCGATTCACCGGTCGAGGAAAGGGCGATGTTGAGGAACTGGAGATATTCTTTCAGTGACCGCCGGCAGTAGCCTTCGGCGATATTGCGATGGATGGAATCTACCGATGCGATTTGTTGAGACGCCATTCGCTGGAAAACGAATGGAAAAGCCCGAAATACCTCGCCCGTCATGGCGTACAGCGAGATTGCATCCTGCCAAACCACGAGCTTGCGGTACCCCCGGTTAATGTTCCTACGCCGTTCAAAATCCATACCCTTCCCTTCTTCCCTTCTTCCCTTCTTCCATCCTTCCCTTCTTCTTGCCCCTCCCCTCACCCCACCGCGACTTGTTTCAAGATTTCGTCCAGCACGGCATCCTTGCTGACCCCTGCCGCCTCGGCTTCGTAGGTCAGAATCAGCCGATGGCGCAGGCAGGCGTGGAGGACGGCCTTCACGTCGTCGGGGGTCGTTGTGTCGCGACCGTCCAGCCAGGCACGCGCGCGCGCGCCGCGATCCAAGGCCAGGGTGCCGCGCGGGCTGGCGCCCACCTGAATCCACTGGGCCAGCTTCGACCCTTTGAAATCCCCCGGGCGGCGCGTGGCGGCAATCAGCGATACGATGTACTTCTCCACCGCCTCGGCCACCTGCACGGCGAGGACCTCCTTCCGGGCGTCCAGGACGGCCTGTTGAGTGATCTTTCCATCCGTTCCCTTTTCCGTTCTACCAGATGGTCCGCCTTCTGTTGCGACCTGGGATGGGAGGGGTGGAAGTCTGGAAGACTGGGAAGCCTCTTCCCCTCGAACCAGCTTGAGAATCTTCCGCTCATCTTCGTCGCTCGAATAGCCGACGAAGACGTGCAGGAGAAAGCGGTCCATCTGCGCCTCGGGCAGCGGATAGGTGCCCTCCTGCTCAATGGGGTTCTGCGTGGCGAGGACGAGGAACAATTCCGGCAGCGCGTGGGTTTTTCCGGCAACGGTGACCTGGCGTTCCTCCATCGCCTCCAGCAATGCCGACTGGGCCTTGGCCGGCGCGCGGTTGATCTCGTCGGCGAGGATGAGGTTTCCGAACACGGGTCCCGGCTGGAACTCGAACCGGCCGCCGCCCTCCTCTCCGGTATAGATCTCGGTGCCGGTGATGTCGCTGGGCAGCAGGTCTGGCGTGAACTGGATGCGGCGAAATTCACTCTCCAGATTCCGGGCCAGCGTCTTGATGGTCCGTGTCTTGGCAAGTCCTGGAAGCCCCTCCATCAGAAGATGGCCGTTGGCCAGGAGCGCGATCAGGATTTGGTCAATGACCTCATCCTGCCCGACGATGGCGGCGGCGATGCGCTTCTTTAATTCAATGATTGGGTCGCGGGTACTCATGTCGGTGATTTGCCTCCCCAGCGCTCGACGGCACACTCCGGTCGGCGGTGCGGAACTGAAAGTCCGGTGGGTCGTTCTTGGTTGAAGGAGGGCTCCTGCGGGCCCCTCCCCTTAAGTTCATTCGAAAGAGGAGAACCGCCTTCGCGGTCATCGTGGTTTCAGGGAATCGAGATCCTTCAGGCGCTTGAGCGCGGCTTCCTTCTGCAGCATCCCGTAGCCGATATCGCTGGCGTTGAGCGACGAGCCGGTCTGGAAGGGGTACTGATCGAAGTCCGCAAAGAACTCTTTGATCTTGCCCTGGATCGGCACGAGCAACCACATCTGCTGGGCGAAGAATTTCAAGGCTTCGCCCCCTTCCTTCATCCCCCGTTCGTACGGGTCCATCCGCAGATTGCTGATCATGGCCCACGAGGGCACTTCGCGGGTGGCCGTGGCGATATTGCCTTCGCTGGCGACGGCGAAGCTGACTTTCCAATCGTTCCAGCGGACGGCATTGAGATTGCCGCCCTGGTCGAAGTAGTAGATCGAGTCGCGCGGCTCCTTCGGCTCCTTGCCCTGGAAGTAAGGCAGGAAGTTATAGCCATCGAGATGCACCTTGAACTGCTTTCCGTGGAGCGTGGTCCCCTTGGCCAATTGCTCCTTGATATCCGGCGCGCCGGCCGCCGCCAGGAGCGTCGGGAACCAATCCAGATTGGAGATGATGTCGTTGTACACGGTCCCGGGTTTGATCACGCCGGGCCAGCGCACCATCATGGGGATGCGGAAACCGCCTTCCCAGGTCGTGCCTTTCTCGCCGTGGAACATGGTCATGGCGCCGTCCGGCCAAAGCGCGAGTTCCGCGCCGTTGTCGGTGCTGTAGATGACGAGGGTGTTGTCGGCGATTTTCAGTTCGTCGAGCAGGTCGAGCAACTGGCCGACATGGCCGTCGTGCTCCACCATGCCGTCGGCGTGAATGCCTTTGCCCGTCTTGCCGAGCGATTCCTTCTTGAGATGCGTGAAGACGTGCATGCGGGTCGAGTTGAACCACATGAAAAACGGCTTCTGCGCCTTCACCTGGCGCTGGATGAAGTCTTTCCCGGCGACAAGGAATTCCTCATCCACGGTCGGCATGCGCCCGGTGTTGAGCGGGCCGGTGTCCTCGATCTTGCCATCCGTAGTGGACTTGATCACGCCGCGAGGGCCGTATTTCTTCCGGAACTCCGGATCCTTCGGGTAGAAGTAGCCCTCCGGCTCCTCTTCGGCGTTGAGGTGGTACAGGTTGCCGAAGAATTCATCGAATCCGTGCTGGGTTGGCAGGTGCTTGTCCTGATCGCCCAGGTGATTCTTGCCGAATTGCCCCGTGGCGTAGCCTTGCTGCTTCAGGGCATCGGCAATCGTGGGCATCCATTCGGTGATCCCGTGGTCGTCGCCGGGCATGCCGATGGTCAGCAGGCCGGTGCGGAACGGCTCCTGCCCGAGGATGAAGCAGGCGCGGCCCGCGGTGCAGCTCTGCTGTCCGTAGGCGTCCGTGAAAAGCGCGCCTTCCTTGGCGATCCGGTCAATGTTGGGCGTGCGATAGCCCATCAATCCCATGGTGTAGGCGCTGATCTGTGGAATGCCGATGTCGTCACCCCAGATCACCAGGATGTTCGGCTTCTTCGTTTGAGCCTGGCCGTTGGCGGTGGCGAGCAGGACACAGGTGATGGTGAGGAGCGTGGCCGTCACCCATCGCGCCCGGCGATGAAGCTGCCCGGCACGGTGGGTGGATACGCTGGTTTGATCCTTCATAAGGCTTAAGTTGCTGCGAAGATACTCCGGCATGCGATTCCGTCGAAAGGACCTTCTGGACCTTTCGGTTGCGTTTGGAAGAGGCTATTGCCGTCCCCCGGCGAAGGAAGCCTCCGCACTGTCCAGAAAGCGACAAGCGCGGATTCCGCCGCCGCCAGCGTATGGCAACCCTTTCCGGCAATCCTTTGCAGGCGGGAAGGGGAGAATCGCATCCGATTTTGAGAGTCTTGCCGGTCGGGGCTCACTTTCGTTGACGTCGCAGCGTGTGGACCGGGCTTTCTCCAAAAAGCTCGTGATAGTGACCGGCAAAGCGGCCCATGTGCCGGAACCCACACTCGCGGGCGATGGTCTCGACGGTGAATCGCTTCGCTTCGCTGGTGATCAGCCGTTCCCGCGCCCGGTGCAACGAGAGGCAACGAGCCCAGTCCAGGGGACTAATGCCGTACGCCTGGACGAAAGTGCGCTGCAGGGTGCGCATCGAGGTCCCCGCGGCCTCCGCGAGATCTGTCAGGTCAAATGGAGCGGTCGGGTTGGCCCGCAGGTACCGGTCGGCGCGTTGAAGAATCTCCTGCCGGTGCAGCCAGCTTCCCGACATGGTGCGCAGTTCTCCCGTTCGAAGACCATCCAGAATCTCGGCGATGGCGCCCAGGATCGGTTCAATCATCACCGCGCCAGAGAGGGGATGCCGCCACAACCGACGCACCCTGCGATCCAGGGCGATCCGCGTGGCGGCCGGCACCCGAAAGCTGATGACCTGCTTCCCAGGCAGATCCAGCTCATGACCCAGATGGTCCTGCGCCACTGTCTGGAGCGGCTCCTCTTCGAACGCGATGGCCACCCACTCACTGTTCGCGGCGGCGCGGTAGTTCAGCTCGGTCCCCGCCGGATAGAATTCGACGGTATCTGGACCGGCCTCCAGCCCATTGACCCAGACGTGACCGGCCGCAGTCCTCATGTAGCCGAGGCACAGCATGTTGGAAGGGAAGGGGCCGATGGCTCGGACGGGAAAACTGTAACGACCGATGTCCACCGTAAATCGCCCCGTGCTCCAGCGATCCAGGCGGGCGTCACATCGTGACCGGGCGAGGATGTAGTGTTCGAACCGCGCGCCGCGAACCACCTCGAGAAGCTGTTCCGGGCTGAACGATTGCAGGTGCAGCGAATGCGTGGTGAAGGAGGGGAGCGGCATTGAGCGGCCGTGGCTTCATGAGGACTTTATCGCCGGACGGATCTCTACCTGCCACCCGGAACGGGGTGGTTTATGCCGGAGAGGACGGGCTCATCGCAAGAATCGGAGAGCGGGAGTCGGGGGAGCAGGCGAAGGACGCGAACGCGGCATGCCCTGCAGGAGCGCAACCCGGACACCGGAACACCTGGGGATCGCAGCGCGATCCGCTCCGGCCTCCGAGCGTCCGTGGAGGGCCGGATTTCCGTCACCAGCAGCGGAGGGAAGGCTTTCCTTTTTCCGGCCCTTGGACCGGTGTTGGAGGTGAGAATGAATGGAAAGCCTGGCGCCGGAGATGCCCGGAGTGCTGGGAGCGCGAAGGACGGCGTCCGCTGGCTTTGACCGTTCGCAGACAGACTCTCCTGAATTCCTCCGATTCGGCGGGCGCGGTCAAAAGAGGCGGCCCTGTCGTTATTCGGATAACGCGGGACCTTCCCGTCTTGTGCTTTCCGTGCTTCCAATGATGCTCAGACAACTCGGTGAATCCGCTCTTCGACAACCAATGGACGTTTCTGCTGACCGTCGCCTTCCTGCTGTTGAGCGGCGCCGAACTGGGGTTTCGGGTGGGGCTGCGGTTGCATGCCACTCGGGACGAGGCCCGGCGGAGCCAGATTGGCGGAGTGCAGGCGGCCGTCCTGGGATTGCTGGGGCTGCTGCTGGGGTTCACCTTTGCCATGGCGGTGAGCCGCTATGATATGCGGCGCCAACTCGTCTTGAAGGAGGCCAATTCCATCGGAACGGCCTGGCTCCGGGCCGGCCTTCTTCCCGACATCCAGTGCGCTGCGGTAAAGGATCTGCTGTCCCGCTATGTTGCCGCGCGCTTGAAGTACGAGCCGCTGATCCGGGATCCGGTTCAGCTCGCGGAGGGATTGCGTCTTTGCGCAGAGCTCCAGATGCAGCTCTGGCAACGCACCGAGGCCGTGGCGGCGGAAAGGCCCACTCCCATCACGGCCTTGTTCATCAGCGCGATCAACGACGTGATTGACGCCGACACCGAGCGGATCGCCGCCGCCCGCAATCGCATTCCTTCCGGCGTCTGGACGTTGCTCATCATTGTGGCCGCCGGCGGGTGCTTCACCACAGGCTATGGCTCGGGAGCCCAAGGAGCGCGCTCGAAGTTCACCAACATTTTTCTTCCGGCTCTCATTACCGTCGTGGTCTTTGCCGTCTTTGATCTCACGCACAGCCACCAGGGAATCATCGGAGTCAGCCAGCAACCGCTGGTGGATCTCCAGCGAGCCATGAGAGGTCCCCAGTGAAATCAACCCACAACGTATCCCGAAGATGAAATCAAACGATTTGGCGCGTTTCCTTCCAAATCACCGCCGGGATTCGGCCCGACTCATGTAGGCTGAGCCTCCAGAACGTGCCGATGGCTCGCATTTCACGATCGCCCTGGGGCTGCGTTGCAGGCCAGATGCTGCTGGCCATGCTGCTGGCAACTTCGACGGCCTTGGCAGGGATGCAGGAGACTCTGGAGGCGATTCAAGCCAGCCAGTTCCGCTTCGCACGCATGCAGTCTCAGGTTCCCTTTTTCCCGCTCGGATGGGTACAGGATCGCTTTTATCCCAACAGCACGTTCGAGGCGGAGCGGGGCGATCTCGCCGAAGCGGGCGCCGCCGAGAATACCTTGGGTCTCGGAGGGGTGTTGCCAGCCTATGTCGCCGAGCGCGACATGCTGTTGGTCGGAGGAGACGTTTCCCTGGATGAAATCCTGGTCAAATCGGGCCCCTATGCCGACCAGAGTGTCCTGACCCTCACGCCGGTCGCGGCCTGGCTGCATCAGTTCGGAAACAACCATCTGGCAGGGGCTTTCGTGGCGCCCATGGTCAGCTACGAGTTCCAGGTGGCGAGGGATTGGGGGATCAGCGGATACGGAGGCGTGGTGGGGATGTATTATTTCAGCGATACGCTTCAGGTGCTGTACGGCGGCATCTACCAGAACAGTTTCGGAGAGAGCATGGGCTATCCGTATCTTGGAGTGAACTGGCTGCCATCGCCCCGCTGGTCGGTTGCGCTGGTGATTCCATGGCCGACGGTCAGCTATGCCGCTTCGGACCGCTGGCTCTTCCAGTTGGCTGTGGCCCCCGGGGGCTCGTCCTGGGTTCGACACGACAACCATTTCGAAGCCACGCAGTCGTTGAGTTCCTGGAATGTGACGCTGGGTGCCGGCTACCGATTCTACGGGAACCTGTGGCTCTACTCCGGCGTTGGCGTGGCCGGATTTCGCGGCGTGACCATCGAAGAGGAGGGGATCGAAGAGCGACTTCAATCACAGCCGAGCGTGATCTTCTCGCTGGCGATCCAGTTTCGGCCATAAACTGGCGGCAAGGGATCAGCTCCGAAGGGTTTAGCGAGTTGGCGGCCTTCGTTCTGGCAGGATTTACTTGGGAAACAAAAACTGGATCTGCGTACGGAGCTGCTAGTCCGGACCGTCGGTCGGAGTGCGCATGTTATAATACGCGCTGAGCTGGCAGTTCAGGGGAAGCCTGCCCCAGTGCAGGATCTTCCCTAGCCTTCCACAGACCGGGATGACCGGCGGGACGTTGAGGACCCACTGGGTGACGTCTGCCGGGCCGATGCCGAAGTTGAAATTGTTTTGGAACGGAACGCTGATCCTGTTCGCGACAGGATTCTGCGCCGCTTTGGCCAAGGCTTCCGTGTCCTGGCATCTTTTTGGAGAGGCGTTTGCGTCTTGGGGCGCTTGGGAGATTCTTCCAGGACGCTCAAGGATTGGCACTCCGGGGGCGGACAGATGACCTGGCGCCCTGTTCGCCCGCCCCTTTGCGGTCTTTGTGTCCGCTGCGTGAGCCACACGCCAAGGGCGCGAAGGGCGCGAGGCGGAGGGTCCCGATCGCGGGGAAGCAGACAGATGACCGGCCCAGAGGTGATCTTCCGGCTGAAAGAGCCTTCGAGCTCAATCCCGTGATTGTTTTGGAAGCGCTTTCCCGCATATGAGTGAGAACAGCGAAAGGTTGGGACGTGAACGAGGATGACCTGAAATCGGAAGAAACGATCTTCTCGAACGCGATCCAACGAGCGTCCGCCGAACGGGGTGCCTTTTTGGACGAAGCCTGTGCCGGACGACCCGCGTTGCGCCAACGAATCGAAGAACTCCTTGAGGCACAGCCCCAACTCGGGGAGTTCATGGAAACCCCGGTCGCCCCCGGGGTCCTTGGCGCCACGGAACCAATCCCACCGACCGTGCCGCCTGAGGCGAGGCCCGGGGCTCGGATTGGCCGCTACAAGTTGCTCCAAAAGATCGGCGAAGGCGGCTGCGGTGTCGTGTATATGGCGGAGCAGGAGGAACCGGTCCGCCGACGGGTCGCCTTGAAGGTGATCAAACTGGGCATGGACACCCAGAGTGTGATCGCACGCTTCGAAGCCGAACGACAGGCGTTGGCGATGATGGACCATCCGGGCATTGCCAAGGTCCTGGATGGCGGCACGACGGAAACCGGCCGGCCCTACTTCGTGATGGAACTGGTCCGGGGCGTCAGGATCACCGAGTTTTGCGACCGGAACCGGCTTTCCACCCGGGAACGGCTCGATCTGTTCATTCAAGTTTGCCAGTCGGTTCAGCACGCCCATCAGAAAGGCATCATCCACCGGGACCTGAAGCCGTCGAACATCCTGGTGACCCTTCCGGATCCCGGCGCGCGAGGCGTGCCCATGATCATTGATTTCGGGATCGCCAAGGCGACGCAGGGACGGCTCACCGACCAGACGCTGTTCACTGCGTTCGAACAGTTTCTCGGCACGCCCGCCTACATGAGCCCCGAGCAGGCCATGATGACCGCCCTCGACGTGGATACCCGCAGCGACATCTATTCGCTGGGAGTGCTGCTCTACGAATTGCTCACGGGCCACACCCCGTTCGACGCCAAGGAACTCCTCGCCGCCGGATTCGAGGAAATGCGTCGCACGATCCGGGAGAAAAATCCGCCGCGCCCTTCCACGCGCCTGAGCACATTGCTCGCGGCCGAACAAACCGCGGCCGCCGCTTTTCGCCAGACGGAGCCGCCGAAACTGGTTCACCTCGTGCGCGGCGACCTGGACTGGATCGTGATGAAGTGCCTGGAGAAGGACCGCGCCCGCCGTTACGAGACGGCCAATGCGCTGGCGATGGATTTGCAGCGGCACCTGAAGAATGAGCCGGTCGTCGCCCGTCCGCCCAGCCGCTGGTACGAATTTCAAAAGAGCGTTCGGCGGCACAAAGCCGGTTTTTCGGCGGCGGCGGCGGTCATGATCGCGCTGGCTGCGGGGGTGCTGATCAGCAGCCTGGCGGCCGTGCGCGCCCGGCGCGCGGAACAGCAAACTCGTCACACGGGTTATGTTGCGGACATGGACCTGGCCAATCGGGCACTCATTGAAGGCGATCTGGGAATGGCGCAGACGCTCTTGCGCCGTTATTGGCCGGAGTCGCACGAAACCGATCTGCGCCATTGGGAGTGGCGCTATCTCGCCCATCTCAGCGACGGCGACCCGCACTTCTCGCTGGTGGCGCACTCCAGCCCGGTCTTCAGCCTTCGCTTTCTCGATGACCACACTCTCCTGACTGCCGGAGAGACCGATTGGCGCACCGTCCTGTGGAATCTCAAAGAGCGTCGGCCATCTACCATCATCACCAATCAGGGTTTTGGCGGCGGAGTCTCCGAAGTCATGGCCCTCGCTCCCAGGCGGCGTGAAATGTTTTACCGTGTGGCCTATAGTTCCGCTTCGGGAGTACGGCGCGTTGATCTTCAACGAGGCGTCGAACCGACTGAAGCGGAGAGCGCGTTTCTGGATGTCAAAGTGCCGGTCAAGTCTTTGGACATCTCGCCCGACCAGAATGTGCTCGCGGTTGCCTACGCGAATCACGTCGGCCTCTGGGATCTGGATAGCAAAACCTGGTTGCAGACCTTCACAACGGAATCCGGCGCGGCGACCCAGGGACTCTTTTCGCCGGATGGCCGTATGCTGGTGGTCGCGGACGAATCCGGTCGCATCGCGTTCTGGAATCTGACTGGACCCCGCAATCTGGGTGTTCTGACCCGAGCCGGCAATCCGGACGGGCTTGGCATGTTAAGATTCTCGGCCGACGGCCGATGGCTGGTGAATCCCGGCGGCAGATCGCCGAGCCAGGTGTGGAGTGTCGCAGACCGAACCCTGGTCGCGGAACCAAGCGATTCCGCTCTTGCCGAGCGAGCGGCATTTTCCCCCGATGGCCGTTGGCTGGCAATCACGGGAGGTGATGCGAGCATCCGATTCTGGGAAACATCGCGTTGGCAGAAAGCCCGCACGCTGCAAGGCCACACCGACCCGGTCACCTCGCTGGATTTCTCGCCGAACGGGGCCTTCCTGGCGAGCGGCGCGCGCAACGGCGAGGTCAAACTCTGGGCGATGGATGAACCGCCGACCGCGCCTCGGCAGATTTCGTTTCCCGCCGCGGAGTACTTCCAGTTGGCCGGCGATGGCCGCGGCTTCGGGCGTATCCTTAAACTGGAATCCACCAACGGGGTCGCCTCGTGGGCAGCGGAGGCCTGGACCGCCAGCCCACTGCGGCGGAGCTTCACCGTAGCGCTGCCGGGCCCACCGAGCATCGGCGCCGTCCTGGGAGGTGGCGGAGGATTGGCACTGGGCGGGTATGATGGGAGCATCCGCATCTTCGGCCCGGTGGTTGGAAAAGAACTGGTTCTGTCGAACGCGCACCCGGCTGCGGTTTACATCATGGACGCCTCGCTGGATGGTTCCACACTGGCAACAAAGGGCATGGAAGACCCCGTGTCGCCGGAAGGCAAAATCCGCATTTGGCGGCTGCCGCGCCTGGAACCGGTCGCCGAACTGCCGCACGCTGAAAACGTGCATGGCATCAAACTCTCGGACGATGGTCATTGGCTGGCGGGTTTCACCGGACCGGGCGACATGGGGGTATGGGAAATTCCCTCAATGAAGGGACCCCCAATGTGGCGGGGGGTCGCGGCGGTGGGGAGAGTCAGGGTGTGCGCTTTCTCACCCGACAATCGCTGGGTGGCAGCGGCCACGCTGCACGGCGGCGCATTTCTCTGGGATCTCGCGACGCATCGCCGCACGGTGTTGCCGCGGGCGCTCACCCAGTACCAATCGCTTTCCTTTTCCCCCGATGGTTCGCGCCTGGCCGCCGGCTCGGAAGGAGAAAGCAAACTTTTTGATACGGCGAGCGGGCAGACCGTTCTTTCCTTCCAGGACCACGGACTCATGCTGGCTTTCACTCGCGACGGCGAGGGTCTCCTGGCGGTGCATCGCGAAGGGGCTTCCGTATTCCAGGCGCCTTCCTTCGATAAACTCCGGTTCGATTGGCTGAAGGAGAAACCTTCCCAGGAAGCCCCTCCTTACCTGGGACCGGATCCAAATTACGAGAGACCCGACCGGCCGCACCCCGCGCGCGACGAGTGATGAGCGATCTGGCGAAAATCCTCCGCGCCACCTCGCAAGGTGACTCCAACGCCGCCCGCAGGCTTTTGCCGCTGGTCTATGACGAATTGCGCCAACTCGCCGCGCGCAAAATGGTCGCCGAGTCCGGCACGCAGACGTTGCAACCCACGGCGCTGGTCCATGAAGCCTGGATGCGTCTCGGCGGCGATGAGCAGCCTGCATGGGAAAATCGCACGCACTTCTTTTGTGCCGCCGCCGAGGCGATGCGTCGCATTCTCATTGACCGCGCTCGAAGCAAGAAGGCCAGGCGGCACGGCGGCGGCCAGGAACGACTGGATATTGATGATGTGGAGATCGCCGCGCCCTTGCACGACGACGAACTGCTGGCGGTGAACGAAGCGCTCGACCTCTTCAGCCGGCACGCGCCACAGAAAGCGGAATTGGTGAAGCTGCGATATTTCGCGGGCATGGGCCTGAAGGAGGCCGGCCAGGTCCTGGGCGTTTCCGAACCGACCGCCGTGCGTTGGTGGATCTATTCCAAGACCTGGCTTTATCAAGCCATCCAGAAGGCCCGCGGACCATTGTAGCGGCGAAGGGAACGGCGCGTCCTCTTTGAGGCTCTCAGCCGCCCGCCGGCTGATCGGGGGTCGGGTGGGCTGGCGCGAATCCGCCTGAAGGCAGGACTCCGAACGCGCGCAGGAATCATTCCGATTCCCTGATCGTTCCTGGCGCGGAATTCCGCATGTATCAGGGAAGGGAATGACCCCTTCCAAACAGAAACGATCTATGAAGACATTGAGTGACACTCGACCGAAGGCAGCCGTCGTCATCCTGTTCCTGGGATGGGCGGCAGCTCAACTTGCCACCGCCGCCGATCTCCGCGTGCCCTCCGCGGAGCATCCGACGATTCAGGCCGCCGTGGACGTGGCCCAAGCCGACGATACCATTCACATCGCAGCCGGGGTGTACACCGAACAGGTGCGGATCATCTCCAAGAGCCTGACGTTGATTGGGCAGCCGGGGGCGATCCTTCGCGCCACTGAGCAATTGCCTGAAGTCCCAGAAACCGGCCTCACTGAGCCGCATTCTCCAATGCTGTATGTTCGACTTTCCGACGTCACGGTGCGGGGATTGACGTTCGAGGGCGAGCGCCTGGCCGAACGCTTCGCCGGCTCCGGTGAACTGAGAGGGATACTCCTCCGCAATGGCAACGCCACGGTGGAGAAGTGCGCGTTCTACGGTTTTCGGGAGAGCACTCCCGGGGATGAAAACGCCACGGCCATCGTGGCCACCAGCACTGCAGTCGGTGAAGTCAACCTGCGGGTGGCCAGTTGCACGTTCGCGGACAACTACGCGGCCATATTATTCCTTGGCTCAGCCAATAGGAAAAGCATGAATGTCACGGTCGAGAATAATACGATCGCCGGCCCAGGAACGCTGGACACGGGTTGGAACCAGACGGGCATCCAGATTGGCGAAGGTGTCGGTGGGCGGATCACCGGCAACACCATCAGCGGGTTCTCCTACGTCGGGAGCGGGGTTGATTTTCCAGTATCGTACGGCATTGTGGCGGCTCACCAGGCGAATTCTCCCGCATTTGGCATTGTAGAGCGTCTCGAAATCGAAGGAAACACTCTCCGGGACAACCAAATCCACATCGCTTTGACCAAAGCCGACGGAAGCGTGGTCAGAAACAATCGCTTCCAAGGCACCGCACCCGGGATGCTTCCGATGGGGTTGGCGGTCAGCGGGACGAACGTGACGATAGCCCACAATCAATTTGAGGGTATTCCGGAAGGAATCCGACTGCTGGGTAACGACCCAATCCCAGGGTTCGGGCTCGAAGACGCTCTGGGGTTCGCCATCAATGCCCAGGTCACGGACAACCGTTTCTGTGAGGTAACGACTCCCGTCAACCTCCAGGCACCCGCCAGCGCGACGCAGACCGGCACGTTGCTCTGCCCGTTCCCGCCGCCGGTCCTGGACATTGCGCCTGCGGTTCTCCTCACCTGGTCCAGGTTCGAGGAAGATTACTCGGTGGACACCGCCCCCGTCCTCGACGGCCCGTGGAGTCCGTACGAGGCGGAGATCCTCGTGCAGGACGGACGCCATAGCCTCACCGTCCCCGCAAACAGCGAGAATCGCTTCTTCCGTCTGCGAAAGCCGTGAGCGGGGACTCTACTTTCTCTGAAGTAGCGGCGACGTGGAGAGTCGCGCGTTTAACGACTTTCGCGAGAACACGCACGGGCCTGAAGGCGCGGCTCCGCTTGGGTGCTGAGCACAGAGAGACAGGTCCTTTGTCCGAATCCTTCCATGACGCGATCCACCCCCACCGAAAAGTTTCAGACAACCATTTGGACGCCAATAGATGTTCGGCATCAACGAGCCCGGACTTGAAACCAAAGCAGGGAATTAGCATCCAGCGGAACGTCCAAGGCGTGGCGCTGTCCGTCGCCGCCGATCGGTGGAACCGCGTGAGCCCGCCACGGAGTCGCGGAGAGGTCTGGGGTTGAGAAGACTTCGTAGATGGCGCCGGCGACCGTGTCGAACTCCAACCGGACGGAGTCAATAGAGCCTTGACTGGCGGCGACCCGGGGGGCAGGCGGCGCATCATCATTCATGATCCTAAAAACCCGACGCTCGCCGGAAGCGATAGCACCCCTCACCCCCAGCGTCCTCAGGCCGACCCACTCCGGCGGTTCAAAGAGGCGGTCTCCGACGACGGGGATCACGATGCGAGCCCTCGAGACGCCGGGTGTCAGAACCATGCGACCAGACGTTGCCAGAAAGTCAGTCCCTTCGGTGGCGTCCAGTCCGACGATTCGGAAGTCGAACTCAACCGGACGCATCCCGGCCGAACCGGTCGCTTCGATTTCCAACACCGCTTCAGAGATGCCGAAGTCTCCTTCGGAGAAGCTGCTGTTGGACCAGATGCTGAGGGATGAAAAATCATCGTTGAGCAGCGTGACTGCGGCGGTGGCTCGGGAAATGCCGACGTGTTCGGAGGTGAACGTGACTTGAAATATCTTATCAGGATCCGGGTTGTCATCTCCGGAGAGGATCACGGCGCTGGCGAGGCGGCTTCCGGCTTCGAAGCGAAGAATCCCCTGATCCTGGACCACGTTGCGCTCCCCGCCCTTTGGGGGCGTCACTCGAAACTGAACCTCCATGGGGTACGGTGCGTCCCGTGTCAGGGCGGCCGTCATGTGCAACCGCTCGAAAGTGGACCCCTCTTCGGTGGCCACATCTTCGAACAGGAGCTCCGGCGGTGGCAGGACAGTGCAAAGGGTCTCCGCGACGTTGTTGGCGGGCTGCGAATCGGGCAGGGCGCTCGACACGGTCCAGCGAACGATGCCCGATCCCGGCCGTATCGAACGCACGGAAATCAGGACGCTCTGCGGCTCCACCAAGGCCCCCAGTTCCCTCGTCTGATGCCGCTGGCCGGAGGGTACCGTCGGATCGGCGAACTCCAGCTCCGGCGGGAGTTCCACGCCCAAGAGGATCCCGGGCACACTCCACGGGCCCGGGGAAGCCACCGTTGCGGACAGAAAGGCGGTGAGATTGGTTCCGGCGATGGACTCACCGGGAATAGTGGACACCCGCACGTCGGGCTCAGCGGGTTCCGGCGATGGCGCACGCACCACCCGCGCCGTATTTCCCAAGAGCAACAGTCCATTCGTGCCCATCGGGACGATCTCCATGAGGTAGTCCTGAACGTCGGGGAATCGGAACATCCACAGCGGAGCGAGTGTCGCCGGGTCCAATGCCACCAGATTGAGATTGAGATCCGCGCCTTCCCCGGCGGCGTAGATGGTTTTTGTGATCGGATCGGCGGCAGCCACTCCGGTCGCGAACCTGGGGGGCACGGAGTCCGGGATGTCTGTCCGGACGATCCGTCCGTCGTTGATGACCAACCGGTTCTCGGCGAAGGTCTTTCCCTGCCCGCCGCCGACGGCATCGAGGTTTCGGACCTCCACCACGCCATCCTCCGCGGTGGCGAGCTCCCGCAGACGCATTCCGGTGGAGACATAGAAGCGTCCGGGCCCGGCTGCCATCGAAAGCGGCATGATCGCCCGGTCAGGGATTTGTACTGAAGCGGGCGCACGGATTCCGGACCGATAGAGGGAAACGGTGACCTCGCCGGAATCCGTCTCGGCGGCGACCACCAAATCCTCAGGATGGTCCGGCGGAGACTGGATTGCCCAAAATCCTGGGAGTCCTCCGGGGCCTAGCGCGAGAAAGGACAAGTCCATCGCGCCGGTATCGAGATTCACGCGCATCGCCCTGCCGTCTTCCAGGAGCACCCAGGCGTGCAGGCCATCGCTGGTGATCGTGAATTGCGCCACAGGGCCGGGAAGATCCCAAGTGTTCACGACGTCCAGCTCGTCCTTGGACAGCAAGTACACGGACGACACCGCACTCGGGTAGGCGCCCACCCACTGTTGCCTGGCGTCGTTCCACAGGACCCGAAGCGGCAGTGACAGTCCCGGCCCGGCGGCATCGTCCATAGTAGCCGGGACGTACACCAGCCGCTGCCAGGCATCGCCATTCCGATTGGGATCAGAGACCTCCGACCGTGGAATCAGATTCAGGTGGTTGAGACCCGGGGTGGTGGCCCGAAGCCGGAGGGAGACCTCCACGGTGGCCCCCGGGTCCAGGGTCCCGAGGCCAAGCATCTTGGAGCAACAGTCCACGGTCAGGGTTCCAGGGCTTGTGAAGACGATATCCATCCAGGTCTGAAGATGGAGTTGGACGTTCGGGGCCAGTTCCGGTCCCTGATTTCTGACCAGTGCCGTCACCTCGAATTCCTCGTTGGGTCTCGCCCGGGCCGGTGCCATGAAGCGTTCGATGGCCAAGCTCGATCGAGGGGCCGTGAGAACCGCCTCCGAGGACGCCTGATTGTTCGTGGGTTCGGGATCTGCTTGATCCCCGGCCACCGACGCCCGGAGGGAAGCTGGCCCGGGGCGCATGCTTCCCCGGACGACGAGCGAAACTGAATCGTGAGCTTCGAGCCCCAGAAGATGCACCATCAGCGAGTTTCCCGACCGATGCGCCGGCAGCCCGGCGGACTCCATTTCGATGACATCGCCTTCCACCGTGACCGTCACCTGGAACGGATGGGCAGCGCGATCCGAGCGATTGGTGACTGTCACCCGATGGGAAAACGGAGCGTACGACCGCCACGGATCTTGTGGACTGATGTGAACGGCCAGATCGCACAACTCCGCACTGGGGATGACCGAAGACTCGGACAGGTACACCACCCCCTCGAGGGTCCTGAACGCGAAGCCACGCTTTCCCCATCGAACCAGATCCCGTGAGTTGCCCCATTCTTCCGCAATCGGGCCGCCGCCCGTTCTGGCGAAAGTGGCTGGGTCGTGACGGAAGATGCTGACGCCGTCCAGGGAGAAGATGGCGGAATTCGTCGCGTCCGGGACGATGTCATTTCCGATGATGGCAGACCTCCACACCCGGGAATTCAGATCCAGGGACAGCCCCTGCCGGTACAACCGCTGATCATCCATGCGGATGCCGCTGGGGAGTGCAGGGTGCATCAGGGAGGTCAACTCGCCGACGGCGGTCAGCGAAGATCCGGACACTTGGTAAGCTTGGAGCCATTCGCCCGCCCACCAAAGCAAGCCCCTCGAAACTGCGAGCTGCGCCTCCGCGACGGGAAACGGCCACTGCCTGGCCGGAGTCCTGTCGGGACCATGCGTCTCGATTCCCCCCGCGGTGGCGACGAACAATGGCTGGCCCGGGCCGGGAAAGACCAGAAAGTCAAAAATCTGGTCGGCGGTTTCCAACCCTCCGCCTCGTTCTCCCGTGGGCAAATTCCACCAGATGAGCTGCCTGGGTCCGGTCTTGGCGTAAAGCCGCGCGCCGTCCGGGCTGATGGCCAGGCGGCTGGGCTCGGTTTCCGAGGCGAGGACGCGCACGACGCGTCCTTCGATTGGATCAATTTCGGCCACACCGTGGGGGCTGTTGCCCGCGCCGGAGGGAACGGCAGCGAACAACCGGTCTCCAGCGGGCGCCCCAATCAGATGACGGGCCGGCAAATACAGCGTGCGGGTTCCAGGGAACGGCAAACCGTGGACTACCGTCCCGAGATGCACCTCATTGTTCAGAGGGTTCGGATCAGACCCCGGCCCCACCACTGTGAACCGTTCCTGGAGCAAGGCGGGTCCATCGCTGTAGTTGGTGATTGCGAGGGTCCGGCCTTCCGAAGGAAACAGGCTCCCGACCGTGGCCCATTCATTGGAACCCCGGAGGATTCGGGCTCGTGGCATGACGCCCGGGCCGCGATTGGTGATGGTCAGTTCCCACCGGACGGCCGCTGTTCCTCCCGGTCCCAAAGAATTGGGCGTCAAGGGCACCGAGGCCGGTGCCTGTCCCGTGAGCTCGAGATCGGCCTCGGGCGCCTGCAATTGGGGGCATTCAGTCAGAATCAATTGGTCGGCTTGCTGATCGAGGACGGCAATCCCGCGGGAACCCCACCGCGCCAGGAGCGGCCGATTCTGGTCGTCCTCATAGGTTGCAGGGAGCCGGAAACCGTCCCGCGGCACCCACCCAGCAGGATCCACAAGCATAACGGCGTATGCACCACGAAGCATTCCCATGAGTCCGCTTTGCGGGAAATAGGTCGCCGTTCCAGGAAGTCCTTGGGGGACCATGTCCACGGGAACCATGGATTCCGGGTCGAAAATGCTGCCGGAGGCAAACAGGCGGTCTCCGAAAAGAAAGAGTGTGGCGCCCACGGAAAAATTCGGCCAGACCGCCTGCTCAGCAAGCCCGCCGGGCGTCCACTCCATACGGAGAGTTCGCATGTCTCCGATTCCGAAAAATTCCGTGGGGGTCCTCCCGCGACAAAATCCTGAGAGCAGTGCGGGAATTTCTCCCGGAAGGACCACTCCCGATTCGACGCCGATCAGGGCGGCATCCAGATGTCCGGCGACCTCCCGTGTATTCTGGACGACCACGCGCTCCGGGCTGCCTGGGAGCACCAGCAGGCGCAAGGGCCGGGATTGCGGCGGAAGCATCACCTCGGCAGAAACCTTCCACTGTTCAAGATCCACCCGCTGCAAGGTGTCCATCTCGGATGCCAGCCAGGCGACGCGGCCATCGTCGGAGACGTTGATCGCCACTGCGGGACGCGGCAGTTCCAGAGTTCGGAGGCGCGAACCGGTCTTCGGTTCGACTTCGACCAGTGCTTGCGAGGCGCTTCGATCCCACCCCGATTCCAGAAGGAGGATGCGACTCGTCGCCGGGTTTACGGCAAGGTCCGCGGCACGGATCCGAAGGGAATGTCCCTGGAGGACGTCTATGGGATGAGATTCCGCCGTGAGCCCGGAGGTGGTGGCAATTAACCGGACGTCGAGGGCGGATCCTTCGAGACGGATCATGCCCTCAAACACGCCGTTGGTTGCCTGGACAAACTCCGACTCAGCGGCGACCCGGACCAGGGAAGGGTGCGTGCTGGTCTGCAAACGCACGAGGCCATTGGTGCGTTGGACCTGCCACTGATCGTTCATCAAGCGGACCTGAATCCGGAATGGCTCGCCATCAAACGCGCCCGATGTGAAGGAATAGACCTGAAGGACTTGGAGGCTGACCTCGTCGTCAACGATGGAGATTGGCCGACATTCGAGGGGATCTCCGTCCAGCGTCACACAGAGGGCGTCCTGCGCCACAGGCTGAGGCGTGGCATTGTCCACGGCGAGGAGCGGGACCTGGGCGAGGACCTCGCCCGCGGGGATCGTCCTCTGTGCGGGCAGACGGATCCCTCCGGACACGGAAGTGATTCCGACGGAGACGGGCCGGGTGCGGGCCGCCAGAAGCCGGACCTGGGCTTCGGCAGGAATCCCTTCGACCACTTCGGTCGGCATCTGGAGTTCGGCTGCCGGACTTTCATCGTCCACCACCAGGACGGATTGTTCCACCGAGGGCCAACCCCGAACCGTGGCGCGCACCCGCTCCGGACCTTGGCGTTCGTTGAGGAGCGCATCGTCGAGCACCTCCAGCGAGATCGGGGCCGAAAGATGGCCTGCCGGGACAATGATCTTTGAGGGGACCCTCAGGGATGGAGTGGCCTCCAGGTCCACCACCACGTCATGTGCGGACGGCTGCGTCAATAGCACGGACGCGGGCTCCGTGGGCCATCCGGAGCCTTCATGAACCAATGCGGGAACCCTGAGGAGCACCGAACCCGTCTCGTTGTCCGCGTTGATGAGCTGAGCCGTGGCGATGCCGAATCCCGGCGCCGAGGCGGAAAGCGTCACGGAAGCGGCGCCATCGGGCAGCGAGTCGTCCCGGTTGGTCAGGGCGAACTGCGCCCGAGTTTCTCCCGCGGCGATGACCACAAAAGCCGGGTGTCCGAACTCCGACGGAGGGGACGACGCCAGCGTCACCGTCAGGTTGGTGCGCAGTGCGGCAGCGAGGAGGATCTCCGCGGTTCCCAACGGCCCCGGCCGGGACTCGGAGGCCTCCCGGACTTCGTCGCCCACGATCAGGCTGAGACGGGTTCCGGGGACCACGGAGAATTCCCGGCTGAGGCTTCCGAGGCCATTCGTGCCGACCGCGACGAGGACCATGGCGCCGGACCCGAAGACCCGGACCTCTCCGGACCACGATCCTCCGGATAACTGGATTTCTTCCGGCAAAATCGCGACCCGCTCCGGTTCGATGGACCATGGGAACGTCAGGTCTGGATTCCGGACTCCCGGACTGGGAATTGACTCCGCCCAGTCCTGCCCGCCAAACCGGTTTCGCCCTCCAATTCGGGAATGACCCCGGGTGCGGTCGTCCGGCGGGCGCAGCGCCGGATTCCGCCAGCGGCTGATGGTTGCAAGGCGCTCGCCCCCTTCCTGTTGGAGCACCACCTGATCCGCGACGGCGCCGGCGGGGTCTCGGAGAAGAACCGTCATGAGAGACCAGTCGGACGATTGGAAGCCTTCCGGCCGGACAAAGGAGGGCACACCGTCCACCGGATTCGCTCCCCACATCAGACACCCCCCTCCCGCCACCCAGGTGCCCTGAGGAATGCGCAGCGACAGGCAGGGCGCCGTTTCCGAAACGGGGAAGGCCTGAATTTCCCAGCCCGAAAGGTCGCGGGGCATTCGGCCAGGGACTGTAATTTCGATGAACGTGCGGCGGGGGCCCACTTCGCTGATCAGCGGCGGAGGTTCGCGATGACGTTCGGCGGTGAGCGACAAAGCGTGTTGAACTTCCACCGCCGGGAGCCCCGACGCGGTCAGCGCCTGGAGCCTGATCCGAATGGGATCCCCTTCGATGGCCGCCGAATCCGGAATCCCGAGGAAGTCGTAGCGGGCCGCTTCTTGTCCGAGAAGGGCTGCGCCTGAGAGCGAGGCGATGATCAAGCGGATCTGGGTTTGGAACCTCTTCATCGAGAATGCCACCCTATGGACGGGCGTTCGGTGCAGCAAGGGGCTGTTTGCGGGTCTGGGCTCTAACCTCCTTCGCCGTCAGCGACTGACCGTGAAGGATGACTTTTGCGCGATGGAGGTCGCCAGGGGCCCAGCGGGGGCAAGCTGAAGGGACAGGAGATCTCTCTCTCGCTAGACGTGCCTGCCCTGAGCACCCGGGAAGCGCAACGCCGCGCCCATTCCCAGCCGAAGCCGGCTCCTATCCGGCGAGCAGAGGCGTCAGCAGGGTGCCGAGATCGCGGTCGTAGCAGACGTGGCCGCCGCGATCGCTGTTGGTGAAGATCACGAAGCCGGCCTTGCGCTCGACGGACATCATGGTCAGCGAGCGGAAGCCGGCCTGGCCGCCGGAGTGCAGGATCACATGGCCGATGGGACGTTGCTGCACGGCCCAGCCCAGCGCCCAGGAATCGGCCCCGTCAATTTTTTCGGCAGGATCGAGCGTCGCCTGCGGGCGGATCATCTCGTCGCGCATCGCGGTCCCGAGAAAGGCATCGCCCCCGGGCGGGTTGAGCACCGCCAGGAGAAACTTCGCGTAGTCGGAGACGGTGGTGCGAAGCTCGCCGACAGCTCCATAGCGGGCGATGTCGGCGGCGTTGGGTTTTTTGATCGGCAGCGGTTGGCCGTCGGTGCCGTGCGGACGCGCCATGCAGCGCTCGAACGGCTCGCGCCACAGATAACCGCTCGCGGCCATGCCGAGCGGGCCGAGCAGCGACCGCTGCATGAACGCGTCGAAATCGGTGGCGCAGACTTCGAGATCTCCTTCGTATCGTCCGCACGGCGACGGAAAAGTGCGGCCCGCGATCTCGGTCATGACCGATTGGAGATAGTAATATCCCTCGCCGGAGTAGCGGAAGCGCTCGCCGGGATCGGCCTCAAACTTGAGGGACGGCGAGGCGCGCCATTCAGGAAATCCGGTGGTGTGCGAAAGCGCGTGGCGCGCGGTGACACGGCCGAGGCGCGGGTCGTCCGCGACAAAGCGAGTCCGGGTGTAGGCGGTGAGCGGTTTATCGAGTGCGAGGGTGCCGCGTTCGCAGAGTTTCAGCGCGGCATAAGCGAAGACGGTTTTGCTGACGGAGGCGGCCTCAAACGTGGTCTGAGCGTCCACGGGTTCGCGCGAGGCGGAGTCCTTGACGCCGTAGGCGCCCTGCCAGGCCAGCCGTCCCTCGCTGAGGACCCCGAGCGCGGCGCCTGGGACGTTCTTTTCGCGGAGCAGGCGCGGGAGCAGTTGGCCAATCTGGGCGATGGCGTGGGCAGACAGCGAAGCGCCGTCAGCCCGGCGGGCCGCCTGCGAGCTTTGGCCCCACGTAGCGGGGGCCAGGGCGGCTCCGGTGGCCATGCGCAGAAAGTGTCGTCGCCGCATGATGCTTCGGGATAGCGATGCGGCGTGGGCTGCGCAACGCCGATTCTCGTGGGAGCGAAGGCCGGGGCGCCTCTCACTTTTTTTGCGTGGCCTGAAAGGCCTGAAGACCCCAGCGCGGGGCAGCGCGTTGGGCGCTGCCCCCGGCTTGGGAGTGGATTGGGAAGGTGGGCATCCTGAAGGAGTGCCAGAGGCCCTGAGATCCCATCGCGGCGCCACCCGGGACCGCCACCCCGATGGGATCCTCGACCTTTCGGTGGAATTCCTCGGGGCTCTGGCGCCTTTTCAAGGCGCAGGCGGTTGGGGGATTCCTCGCCCAGGGCATCGCCGGAGGCTCCGCCCTGGGGCTGAGTTTTATGGCCCCGACAGGGCCAAAATTTTAGATGCTCCCGGTCCGGGAGACGCAAGCAGCCCGTCCCTACCCGTCTCCCGGGCTGGGGGAACGGCGTTCCCAGACGTAGCCGACGCCGTGGAGGGTGTGAATCCAGCGGGGCGCGGCGGGGTCCTCCTCCAGCTTCTGGCGGAGGCCGGCGATGTGGCGGTCCACGGTGCGGGTGGTGGGGAAGGCCGTGCAGCCCCACACGCGGTCGAGGAATTCCTGCCGGGTGACCACGCGCCCTGCGTGGCGGATCAGCAGCGCGAGGGCGTCGAACTCTTTGGGCGCCAGCGTCACATCGGCTCCCCCACGAGTTACCCGGCGTGCGGAAAGGTCCACGCGGAGATCGCTGAAGCGGAGCACCGCCGGCGCCGGCGCCGTGTCGGTTCGCCGCCTCAGCAGGGCGCGCACCCGGGCCAGGAGTTCGTCGCGGCTGAACGGCTTGACCAGATAGTCGTCGGCCCCCAGGTCGAGACCTCGGACCCGATCTTCCACGCGTCCGCGGGCGGTGAGCACCAGGATGGGGGTGCGGATCTCCAGGCGGCGCAGTTCCTGGCAGACGGCGTAGCCGTCGAGCTTCGGCATCATGAGATCGAGCAGGATGAGGTCGGGTTTCTCTTCAGTGGCTCGGCGGAGGCCGTTCACCCCATCGGCTGCGGTAAGCACCCGGTAGCCCCGGCGTGCAAGGCAATCGGCCAGGATGGTGCGCATCGAGGGTTCGTCCTCAACGATCAGGATGCGCTCCAGCGGTTCCGTTCGGGTGTTGGGGGGCGGGGAGATCAAGGCAACGGCAGGGTGACGGTGAATCGGGCGCCGCTTCCGGGCTGGCTGCGAACCTCGAGCGTGCCTTCATGCGCCTGGACCAGGCGGCGGGCAATGGTGAGCCCAAGGCCGATCCCATGGGTCTCGCGCCGCAGTTCGCTTCCGCGGCGATAGAAGGGTTCGAAGATGCGGAGGTGATCCTCCGACGGGATGCCCGGGCCGTGATCGGTGACCGAAATCGTGGCGGCGGGCCGCGGGGCTGCCAGCCGTTCCAACGAGCACTCGATGTCCGAATGCGGCGGCGCGTGCTTGAGGGCATTGTCCACCAGATTGCCCAGCACCTGCTGGAGGGCCTGGGGATCCACCTGGGCGGTGACTGGTTCATCCGGCAGGCGGAGTTGGAGCCGGACGTCGCGTTCCGCGGCCGCGGGCTGGAGACTTTCGCGGGTGGCTTGGAGGACTTCCCGGAGATCCACCGGCAACCGTTCCAGCGGCGAGGAATTGCGCTCGAGACGGGCGTGCCGCAGCACGTTTTCGATCAGGCGTCCGAGCCGACGCGCTTCGCGCAGGATGAGTCCGTGGTACTCGCCCCGGCGTTTGGATTCCGATTCCGGCAGGTCGGTGAGTTCCTCGGCGATGAGCCGCACCGCCGCCAGCGGGGCGCGCAGTTCGTGGGTGACGCTGGCCACGAAGTCGGTCTGCAGCTCCACGAGTTGCTGCTGGCGCCGATAGGCCATGAGGATGGCGATGGACGCCGCTCCGGTGAGGAGAAACGCCGCGGCCGCGATCATCGCGATCCGGCGGGAACGCAGCGCGACGTTGCGGGCAAAGCTGTCCTGATCTCTGAGATGGACCCGCACCTGGAGACGGTCTGGCGTAGTGCCCACCGCGCTGCCTATCACGGGGAACTCGCCAGCGGCTGGCAGGAGGGCTCGGTCGGCCATGGAGACGGAAGCCGTCAGGTATGGCGGCAGTCGAAGCTCCTGCACTGCTCGCGCAATGGATTGGCCCAGGGAATTTTCATTCCGGAACACCCACCATTGCCCGTTGGCCACCGGATGGCGGCTCAGCAGTCCAGGCTCCAGAGCGTCCACCCAGAGCGCGGTGGCCTCTGGCGGCGGGGCGAGGAGGTTGGCCGGAGTGCCGCCAAGTGTGGAGAAGGCGGCGCGGACCTGGTCGTGGTGCGCTGCCAACTGTTTCCAGGAGTCCAGGGTCCGCTCGTGGCCGGGGCGAAATTCTTCCAGCAGATGCGCCGGGAGCCGCCGCTGCACCCAGGTCCAATGACAGAGCCGGTCCAGGGGCGAGGGCTCGTCCGGGCCTGGATGGAGGGTGGAATCAATTTCCGTGACGTGCAGCCAGCCGCGCAGGGCGAGGAATTTCAAGGGGAGTCCGGTCTCGGTCGGCCAGTCTCCGGACGCCAGCGCCACGGAACGGAAGAGGTCCGCGGCGGCGGCGGTTTGTCCGGACTCCATCAACGCCCGTCCTGCGTGGAGTCGCAGCACGCCCTCCGCGGGCGAGCCGGTTGCCGTGGCGAGGGCCGTATTCCAGGAGCGGACCCGTTCGTCCGGCGTGGCGGCGCGATGCCCCTGGACCCGCACGGCCTCCCGCCAACTGGCCGCGAGTTCCGCAGGAAGTTCGGACCAGTCCAGTCGCGATACGGCCACCTTTCCGTCCGGCACGAGGTCTGGAGGATGGTTGAGATCTCCGGCGATGAATCGCGCCAGGGCTCCCTCGTGGTCCCGGGCAAGGCGAAGGCTGGGATCCGAGGCGGCGCCCGCTGGACGGGCGTTGAAGGCCTCGACATCGGCGCGGCTGGGCGCCGGAAACTGCAGGAGCGCGGCGCGGAGGGTTTCGGCAGCGCCGGAGGCGATGGCGGCGGCGTCCTCGCGCAACGCCAGGCGCGCGACCGCCTGCTCCCGACGCACGGCATGAATGCCTAGCCCGAGCACCAGCAACGCCGGCAGCGCGCTGATGCCTGCCAGCATCAGGAACCGACGGCGTTGGTGGGGGAGGGAGGGCATGGGAGAAAAGGGTCTGGGGTCTGGGGTCTGGGGTCTGGGGTCTGGGTTAGAAAATAGGCCTCGCCTTCTTGGCGGCGGCTTCGAGTTCGTCCAGTTCTCTCTGCAAGAGATCCTGGGTGCGCTTGAGGCGCGGCCGGTAGATGTTATCGAGGTAGTTGTTCAGGGCGGTTTGTACCGAGTCTCGAAGACGAAGCCAGTTTTCCTGTTTGATCTTCTTGGTTTCATCGTCCAGGACCACCTGCTGTTCCCGAAAGATTTGGGTTTCGGCATCATCGCACGCCCGGATGAGGTACTGCACCTTGGGATCCTCCACCAACAATGTGGGAATCTGCCTCCAGTTCTGGTCCTCAATGGCCCGGATTTCCCTCTGGACCTTTCGAAGCTGGGCGGACAGTTGCGCCGCTTCGGTGCGCAGAATGGCCGCCTTGTCCAATGCGCCGCCGGTGATGGCCACCGTGTAGGGCGAAGCGGACGGGGTTGCCGGCCCCGCTGCAAGTCCGGACGCCACCCCGGCGCCTCCACCCAGGCCATGGGACTGAGCCGACGGAGCGCCAGGGCCGACATTGGCGGCTCCTCCCGAGACTCCGCCGAAACCCGCCGTGGCTGGCGGGTTCCTGGGAATGAGTCCGTACCGGCGCGCCAGCACCGGGTCCATGGCGTAGAACGGCTGATTCGGTCCGAGGGCATCCAGTCGTTCCTGACTTTGGGTCGCGAGATCTCCCACGGTGGGGAATTCCTGGATCACGCGGGAGTAGAGGCTTTGAGCCTCGTCTGTCTTCTGGAGTTTGGCCGCGATTTCAGCGAGTCGAAAGAGCGCCTGGGCCGCGCGGGGCCGCAGGGCTTCGTAACTCGCCAGGACGGCCTGGTATTCCCGGGTCGCCTGCTCTAGGTCATGGTCCCCCTCCTCGGCGACCCTGCCGGCGTCGAGGGCCTCGGCACCGGGGGAAACGGGAGGGGGAGTGGCAGGATTGGCAGGCTGGGGGAGATCCTGCGCGAATGAACGGACGTTCACGAGCAGGAGCGAGGCGATAGCCAAGGCCACGCCGCGGAACTGTGGAACGATTTGAGGACGGAATGATGCATTCATGGCGGACGCAGCTTGGACCGCACGCTGGGCGAAGTTGTTCCGGATTTGTAACGGCGAACAGGATCCATAAGCTGTCTTCCTAATTTGGCGGGGGTCTCCTGACGTGAGCGTGTTAGCGTGTGGAGTCGCCATAGCAGCAGTTCGCCGCATCGCGCAGCCGATCCGGCGGCTGGGGCCGTTCCCTTCATACTTCCTCCCTTCTGCACGAGGGTGTCTGCTCGGACGTGCGGCTCGTTGAAACTCGCCGCGCCAGGGGAAGACCCCGAGATTCGCGCACTTGTTTTCGCACTGGGAACCCGGGCGCGTCTCGGTAGGGTGTCATCGTGCGGTGGCGAAGGAGATATTGGAACGTGTGGGCGGCCTTGATGCTGGCCGCTGCCGGTTGCGATTCGCCGGCGCCCGAAAGCCCGGAGCCGGCAGTGGGCGCTGCCGGTCCGGCTTCGACCAATGCCGGAATCGTGCTGACGTTGGAGGACTTGGGGAGCAGTCCGCTGCCGTTACGAGGCGAGGGCGAGATGGCGGTGTGGATGGAGATGGAGCGGGCCGAGGCCCTGGCCCGCTCGGGAAAGTTGGCGGAGGCGGAGGCCGCCTACACCGCCTTGCTTGAGCAGGCGGCCGGGGATGAGGAGGTGCACTTCAACTATGCGCACCTCATGTCGCGGATGGGCAAGACCAACGCGGCAGTGTCCCATTACCGCATCGCCATCGAACTGCTGCCGAGCTATGCCGAGGCCCACAACAACCTGGGCAATCTGCTCGTGCGCGAGAAGCAGTACGACGAGGCGATCCGGCATTTCGAGCAGGCGCTCAAGGTGAATGACCAGGACGGCGCGACCTACAACAATCTCGGCACCGCCCTGGCGGGCGCGGGGCGCGCGGCGGACGCCATCCCGAACTTTGCGCGGGCGGCACAATTGAATCCGGATTACGTGGAGGCCTGGTTCAACCTGGGGCGGGCGGCGCTCACGACGGGCCGGTTGGACGAGGGGATCGCTGCGCTGGAGACCGCGCTGAAGCTGCGTCCAGACCTGGTCCCGGCGACGCAGTTGCTGGAGAAGGCGCGCCAGGCAAAGCGGGAGCGAGGGTATTGAAAGTTCCTGCCGCGCCCTTTGCGTGAGCCTCACGCCGTGGATGCGATGGAGTTTGGGGACAGGACATCTGCCGAGATGGGGCGCGCAGACCGGAGCGACAGATGTCCTGTCCCTTGCTCGGCCGTCTCTGCGTCCTTTGCGTGAGGCTCACTCAGTGGACGTGGACGGTCGAAGGTTGTGGTGGCGGATCAGCGCCCGGGTTCGGACTGCGTGTCGGAATAGCTGCCGGAGATCTCACCGCCTGACACCGGCACTGGAAGGGTCAGCCGCCGTCCGTCTGGCCATTGGATTTCCACGGCTTCGGGGCGGGTTCCGCCCAACACCAGGACCGCGGACGGCTGGGAGCAGTATCCGCCTCCCGCAGTCACTGTCTGAACCGGCCCGTGCTGCCCCTGGCGCACGGGACGCACCCGGGCGCCGATGCTGGCCGGGTTTCCTTCAGGCCCCTGAATTCGGACGCGTAGGCCCGGACGGGCGCCGACGTTGCGGAGCAGTTGAGTTGCAGCGCCATTTTGTCCGATCGCCACGTCCATCCGGCCATCTTCATCGAAGTCCGCTGCAGCCGCCCCGCGCTGCTCTCCGTGAAGGCGCACGCCGCTTTGCTCTGGCGGGATGGCGGTGAAATCCCCCTGGCCGTTGCCGCGGAGCAACAGTCCGAGTCCGGCGTCCAGCCGGGTGTCCTCGGGACGGACGGCGAACAGGTTCTGCGCCAGCAGCAGATCCAGGTGTCCGTCGCCGTCAAAATCCGCCGGGGCGATTCCAAACACCGGAGCCCATTGGGCCTGCATGGGCAGCGGCCGGACCTCGAATCCATCGTCACGGCGGAGAAAGACGCTCGATTCCAGGTGCGCCGCCTTCACTTCGCGCATCCCGGGAGCTGCCGCGCCGAGGATCGCACGGACATCGGCCGTCGCGAAGGCGGTATGGGAGGGAAACCGCGCCGTGAGGTCCGGCATTCCCAGGGCGAGCACCGGGCGTTCCCGCAGCGGGCGACGGATGTTCCCTTCCACACCGGTTTCGATGACCACGGCGGATCCAGACCCGTCGAAATCTCCCCAATAGAGATGCACCTCACCCCGGTTGAAAGTCTCCGCAAGAGTGTTGCGTCCGCGATTTCCGGCGATGAGATCCAGCCGTCCGTCGCCGTCCACGTCCCCGGCCGCGACGCTGTTCCACCAGCCGATCACCTCCAGCAGGCCCAGCGCGGCGGTGCGCTCCGTCCAGCGGGTGCCGTCCCGGGTGAAGACCCGGATGGGTCCCAGTTCGCAGGCGAGAATGAGTTCCGGTCGAGCATCGCCCAGGACGTCCGCCAGGAGGGCGTCGCTGACCGGGCCCGCCGGGTCGAAGGCGCTGGAATCCTCGGGAACCCAGCCTTCGTTCTCACGACGAAAGAATCGGGAGCCTCCCGCCTGCGGCCATTGCCGGGCGGTCAACCGGGCACCCACGAAGAGGTCGAGATCTCCGTCGCCGTCCACGTCGCCCAGCGCCATGGGCCCGGCGCTTGCCGGGCCACCGGGCAACGGCGGTTCCGGAAGCAGGGTGTCGCGGGACCAACGCCACCGCAGAGCCGCGGGGGCTGCGGGCGCGCCGCCGGATTCGTAATTGGCCAGCGCGGCGAGGACTTCGTGCCCGCCACCGGTCCGGGGGATTCCCAGCACCGCGCCGAGGTCGTCGGGCGCCGCCGGACCTTCCACCGCGGCGGGGCTGAAACGCCCGCGTCCGTCCCCCAGGAACACTCCGGGCCTTCCACTTCGTCCTGAACCCACCACCAGGTCTTCGTGCCGGTCCCCGTTAAGGTCGGTCCACGCCAGGCCTGGTCCCAGTTGGCCGTAACGCTGGGGCAGCAGCGGTTGGACGAGGAAGTCGTCGAATTCGGGCTCTCCATGGCGGTGATTGAGCGCCGCGCTGATATTGGTGAACCACACGGGACCCGGGGGTGGCGCTGCGGGCCGCGGCGCCGGAGCGGCACCGGCTTCGTCCACTTCGTAGAGGTGATTGGCCTTCACGCCCTCGACGCGGCTCAGGGTTCCGGCCGGCCACCGGACCTCCAGCACCATGGGACCGGCGCCGGCGGCGAAGGTTCGCTGGGTCTGGCTGTGGGAGAGGTATTGTCCGCCGGCAACCATCGCCTGGCGCTGCTCCACGGGTCCGCCCCGGAGCACGATTTCAGCCCCGATGCCCGCTGTGTTGGGCGCCTTCCCCTTCAGCCGCACCGCCACCCGGGGCGCGCCGGCCTCGTTGCGGTAGATGAGCGGCGGACCCTCCATCGCGTTGGCCAGCACGTCGAGATCCCCGTCGTCGTCGAAATCCGCCGCGATCATCCCGTGCGCGATGCGGGTGGAGGCGAATCCCCAGGCTTCGCTCACGTTGTCGAAGGTCAGGTCCCGCCGGTTGCGGAAGGCGAACTTGGGCGGCTCCAGCCGAGGGTATTCGGAGAGCAGGGACTTCGTGGCCTGGATGTTCTGGTTTGGACGTGCCTTGGTGCGTTCGTTGACGTCCCGGTCGTTGACGTCGTGACGGTGGCCGTTGGAGACCAGCAGATCCTCCCAGCCGTCCAGATCCACGTCGAGGAAGAGGGGAGTCCAGGACCATCCGGTGGCCGCCACGCCGGCGTAGGCGGCAATTTCCGCCCAGGTGCCATCGCCCCGGCTCCAATAGAGGCAGTTCCTGGGAAACTCCTCGCGGTCGTCGAGAACTCCCGGCCGGCGGCGGAGCGGTGTGCGTCCGCTGGAGGTGCGCAGATGCTGTTGGAGGCTGGAATTCAGCATCTCCACGGTGCAGAAATCATAGCGTCCGTCGCGGTCCAGGTCCGCGAAGTCCACTCCCATCGAGGCGAGGCTCATGTTGCGCAGCGAAAAAGCGCCTGCCTCTTGGAAATGACCACGGCCGTCGCCCAGCCACAGGCGGTCCGGCGTCTGGAAATCGTTGCACACGTAGATGTCCATCGCGCCGTCCCCATTGACGTCCCGCATCTGCACTGCCAGGCCAAGATCCCGGGGGGCGCTCATCGGCTTGCCATCGGCACCGGTGAATACTTGATCCCACGGCGCCTCGGCGAAGCGTCCGTGTCCGTCGTTGAGGAACAGGGAATCGGGATCACCGAACTCGAACAGCACCCCGTCAATGATGCGAAGGCGGTTGGCGAAGCGTCCGGTCACCTGCGGCTGGCCATTGACCATGCGGGTGGAGATCACGCCGCCGTCCCGGAGCACGGCATGGACGGCGAAGTTGCAAAGATAGAGATCCAGGTCGCCATCGCCATCCACGTCGCCGAGCGCCATGGAGGTGGCGCCGGATTTTCCGGTGATCCCCGAACCGCCGGTGACGTCGGTGAAGCGGCCCCGGCCGTCATTGAGCAGCAGCGCGTTGGGACCACCGAAGCTGGACACGATCAGATCGGGAGCGCCGTCGCCGTTGACGTCGGCGAAGACGGCGCCGACGGAGGTCTGGTTGGTGCATCCGACACCGGCACTGGCGGTGACGTTGGTGAAGCGTCCGCCGCCGAGGTTCCGGTACAGTTGGTTTGGGGCCTGCTTGTGGCAGAAGTACAGGTCCACCAGACCGTCGGCATCCACATCCGCCGCGGCGAGGCCCGAGCCGAGTGTCAAGTTTTGGAACGCCCGTAGTCGCTCGTCGGAGATCGCATTGCTGAAATCAATCCCGAGGCTTGCGGGCGCGACTTCCGTGAAGCCGGTCCGCCCGTTGTGCAGCTCAGGCAGCCGGGCGGCGCGGAATCCCGGACCGGATTGCCAGTCCAGGGCGCGAACCAGCTGGGACAGCAGCAGGGCGGACGGCACCAGCCATAAAACCCGTGTTGAGAGACGCATCGGGGACGAATCCATCGTAGGGGCGGCCGGGTCCCTTGGGTCAATCCTGGCGGGGCGAAATGGAGGTGGAATGATCCGCCGCTTGCACCCGCGTTCCGGCCATCGCAGCCTCGGGGGCGAGTTCATGAGCGTTCCCGTTCGTTTTCTGCCGGCGCCGAAGGTGGTGCCTCCGTTGGACCCGCAGTTCCGTCCGGCCATCCTCGCCATCAGGGCCTTCCAAAGCGAATCCCCCGTGCCCGTCACCCTGGCGTTGGAACAGGCGGATGGCTCCGTGTTTCATCACTCACTGAAGGTCCTTCCGGAGTCGCATCCGGACGCCGCTGCCGCGAACGCCTTCTTCGTCGAGCGCCTCGCGAAGTTTCTCCTATGGGCCTGGGGCGGCTGGCGGATCTTCGTGGCGGGTCCCGAATCCGTGGCCCTCGCCCTGCGGCGGCATTACTCGGACGATGCGACGGGGCGGTTCGACTCAGAGATCATCGGCCGGCGGATCTACGAGCGCGCGATTGAAGTGGTCCGGGTGGCCTCGCCTTCGGACCTTCCGGCACCCCGCGCCATCAGCGCGCCGTTGGGACGGCATCTCGACGGCTGCCGCATCGGATTCGACCTGGGGGGCAGCGACCGGAAGGTGGCTGCGGTCCGGGACGGCGTGTGCGTCTTCAGCGAGGAGACGGTCTGGGATCCCTACTTTCAGAAGGATCCGCAGTATCATTTCGACGGGGTGATGGATTCGCTGCAGAAGGCGGCGGCGCATCTTCCCCGGGTGGATGCCATCGGCGGTTCGGCGGCCGGCGTGTACGTCAACAACCGGGTCAAGGTCGCCTCGCTGTTTCGCGGTGTGCCGCCGGAGGTCTTTGAGTCCCGGGTCAAGGACCTGTTCCTGGAACTGCGGCGCGCGTGGAATGGCATTCCGTTTGATGTGGTGAATGACGGTGAAGTCACCGCGCTCGCGGGCTCGATGGCGCTGGGACAGAATTCCGTGCTGGGCGTTGCCATGGGCACCAGCACCGCGGCGGGGTTTGTATCGTCCGAGGGCGGCATCACCCCCTGGCTCAACGAACTCGCCTTCGTGCCGGTGGACTACCATCCGTCGGCGCCGCGCGACGAATGGTCCGGGGATTTCGGGTGCGGCGTGCAGTATTTTTCCCAGCAGGCAGTGGGGCGCCTTCTGGGCCCGGCGGGCATCCTGCCGCCGGAGGGCCTGGGTTTGCCGGAGCAACTGAAGCACGTTCAGTCGCTGATGGCCCAGGGCGACGCCCGGGCGCTGCGCATCTACCAATCCATCGGGGTGTTCCTGGGCTATGCCCTGGCCCACTGGGACGACTTCTATTCCGCCCGGCAGGTGCTGGTGCTGGGGCGGGTGATGACCGGCCGCGGCGGTGATTGGATTCTGGAGAAGGCCCGGGAGGTCCTCGACGTGGAGTTTCCGGAACTCTCGCGGCGCCTGTCCTTCCAGGTGCCCGATGAAAAGGACAAGCGCCACGGCCAGGCCATCGCCGCCGCCAGCCTGCCGGCCCTGCGTTGACCGGGCTCCCGTTTTCAATCCTCATGAATCCGTACGCACATCTGGTCGCCGAGTATGCCCGGTTCTTCCGGGACGGACGCACGTATCCGCTGGGAGGTTTTCCGTTTCCGGCGCATTCCGCCCCGCCGGCCGGGGCGCCCAAGGCGCTGATCTTCTCACCGCATCCCGACGACGAATGCATCGTGGGCGGTCTGGCCATCCGGTTGCAGCGCGAGGCGGGATGGGAAATTCGCAACGTCGCGGTGACCCAGGGGAGCAGCCGGCCGCGACAGGCCGCCCGCTGGGCCGAGCTGCAGGAGGCCTGCCGATACCTCGGCTTCGGCTGCATCGCCACCGGCGCCAACGGACTGGAGCAGGTCACGCCGAAGGCCCGCGCCGATCAGGCCGCGCCGTGGCAGGTAAAGGTCGCGGTGATCCGCGGGATCCTGGAGTCGGAGCAGCCTGCGGCGATCTTTGTGCCGCACGAGCAGGACTGGAACGGCACGCACATCGGGGTGCATTACCTTGTGATGGACGCCCTGGCGGGCCTGCCGGCGTCGTTCGCCACGGCGGTGGTGGAAACCGAGTATTGGGGGCAGATGACGCGTCCGAACCTGATGATCGAGATCAGCGAATCGCAGCTCGCCGACCAGGTCACTGCGCTCTCGTTCCACGCCGGCGAGGTGCGGCGCAATCCGTTTCACCTGCTGCTCCCCGCGTGGATGCAGGACAATGTGCGCCGGGGCAGTGAATTGGTGGGCGGACAGGGCGGCCCCGCGCCCGACTTCGGCTTCGCCACGCTGTACCGCCGCCGCCGGTGGCGTCAGGGGCGGATTGAAGACCTTCCCGAAGGGCGCAACCTCGGCCTCAAGGAATCGCCGGCCACGCTGCTGGTCTGAAGGCCCTGCGCTGCGGACATCCTTGGCCCACTGGCCGCCCACTGGCCTTCTCCCGGTGGGGCGAGTTTTCAGCGCGCCGTGCGTCCAGGCAAAAAGACTGAATGAGGAAGCGGACAGCTCCTCCAGCCCCCGGAAACGGCTGCACTACGAACCACCCGCCACTGACCCCTCACCACCCCATGATCAGGGGGTTCCCTGTCCGATGCCGGAGAAGGCGACCGCCAGAAGCGCGATGATGATCACGACCAGCACGGCGCCGACGGCGAGGAAGATCTTGTTGGTGTTGTTGGTCTTTTTGGCGAAGGGCGAGTTCTTCTTGGCAATCACCGTGGTGGGACTGCCCGCTGCCTCGCCAATTTTGACGGTCGGACGCGGCTGCTCGGTCTGCCGCTTGCCGGTCTCGTAGCGGAACTCCACCTGACCCAATCGGAGCGTCTGGCCCGGACGCAGCGGCGTTTCCTTCTCCGGCGCGAGCTGGCTCTCGTTGATGAAAGTGCCATTGGTCGAGTTGAGGTCCTTGACCACGATGTCGTCGCCTTTGACGAAGACTTCGCAGTGGTGGCTCGACACGCTGGGCTCGGGAAGCGGGAACCGGTTGTCGTCCAGACGACCGATGGAGGCCTTCTCCGCGGGCACGTCAAAGACGCGATCGGTAAAGCCGGCGGTAAGACAGACCAGTTTCGGCATAGGCGAGAATGCGGACGTGTTTAGCCGCTCGTAGAACGAGGCGTCAAACGGTTTCCCCAACGACTGCTCCCCTGAACGGATCGTGGACCCGTATCTGAAGGGTGGGGATGGGGCGCCCCCGGTGAGCGGCCAAAAGCATGTAAATCGAGGCGGGCGGCGTCAACGATGGCGCGTCACGAGTTGGCGAAACTCTGCGAACAGCGCAGTGGAATCGTGCGGACCCGGCGAGGCCTCGGGGTGGTATTGCACGCAGAAAACCGGCTTGGTCCGGTGGCGGAGCCCCTCGACCGTGCGATCGTTGAGGTTGATCCGGTTCACCGCGACTTCCGGCGGCAGCGAATCGGCGTCCACCGCGAAGCCGTGATTTTGCGAGGTGATCTCGACCCGGCCGGTCTCCAGGTCCTTCACCGGTTGGTTGCCCCCGCGATGCCCGAACTTGAGCTTGAAGGTCCGCCCGCCCAGGGCCTGGCCGAGGATCTGGTGCCCGAGGCAGATCCCGAAGATGGGAGTGCCGGAGTCCACCAGGGCGCGCACTTCGCGCACGATCCCGCCCAGCGCCGCCGGGTCGCCGGGTCCGTTGGAGAGAAAGATGCCCGCGGGACGATGCCGCAGCGCCTCGGCGGCCGGAGTATGTGCGGGAACCACCTGGACGCGGAATCCATGCTGCCGCAGACGGCGCAGGATGTTGTACTTCATTCCGAAATCGTAGGCGACGATCGGCACATCCGCCGGCGGCAGCGGTTGGCGCACCTGCCGCGGATCCGGCGCGGCCGGCGCCTGGGTCAGGCGAAAGGCTGGCGACTGACGGTCCTCCGGATCCCATAGGAACGGCTCCGGGTGGGTCACGGCGGACACGTAGTCCCTGCCGGCCATGCCGCCCCAGGCCCGGGCTTGCGCGATGGCGTCGGCTTCGGAGACCGCCTCCGTGGACAGGCATCCGGCCATGGCGCCGCGAACGCGCAGCTTCTTGGTGAGCGCGCGGGTGTCCACCCCTTCAATGCCCGGGATGCCGTGGCCGGCCAGGTAGTCCGCCAAGGTGCGATCCGCGCGCCAGTTGCTGACCACGGGCGACAGTTCGCGGATCACGAAGCCCGCGGCGTGGGGCGCCCAGGACTCGACGTCCTGATCGTTGACGCCGTAGTTGCCGATGAGCGGGTAGGTCATCGTCACGATCTGCCCCTTGTAGGACGGATCGGTGAGGATTTCCTGATACCCGGTCATGGACGTGTTGAAGCACACTTCCCCGACGGCGGTGGCGCGGGCGCCGAATGCCTGGCCGCGGAACACCGTGCCGTCTTCGAGCGCGAGCAGAGCGGAAGTCGTCATCCTGGAGTCCGGACCACGGCGGAGGTTCCGCGGGAATCCGGAGCGGGCGGAGTGTGCTGTCCGGCGGACGTCGTGCAACAGGAATGACGCGAGAACGGCGTCGTGTCCCCTCCGGCTTCCGGGTCCGGGGAGTCAGAGAAGGATCGCGCACAGCAGCCCGAAGACCGCCGCGGAGGCGATCGCGTATTCGGCGACGGTACGGCCCGATGGCATGGACGCGCGCAGCACGGTGGTGGCACGGCGGTGGGCGGGACGCCCTGAGATCCAATGGGTGTCAGTCATGGCGCGATCCTGCGGGCCGGGGTCGGACAATTACGGGGGCAGGCCCCATCAAGGATAGGTCGGGTCGCGTTCCATCCGCGACCCACTTCAGATCCGCTGCGCTTCGGCGGGAACGACGAGGAACGCGGGAAGCCCACACGCTTTGGAGCTTCCCGCGTTTCCCGCTGCCACTCCACGCGCGCTGCGGGGGAAGTTACGGACGCGCCGGAGCCTGTCCCTACCAGGGATCTGGGTGGGGTCGCGTTCTTGCCGGTGGCGAAGAAAGGCGAACTCCGGCACCCTGGGCGGGTGCAGGGTGTTGTTGCCATCGTCGGGCGCCCCAACGTGGGGAAGTCCGCGCTATTCAACCGTCTCGTCGGACGCCGCATTGCCATCGTTCACGACCAACCCGGGGTGACTCGGGACCGCGTGATGGCCGAGGCGGAGTGGCTGGGGCGTCCGTTCCTCCTGATGGATACCGGGGGCATTGGCTTGCTCCGCGGCGAGCGGGCGGAGGATGTGATCACAGCCGCCGCCTTTGACCAGGTGCAACTGGCCCTGGAGTCGGCGCAGGTGGTCCTCTTGGTGGTGAATGTCCAGGAGGGCGTGGTGCCCTTGGACCTCGAGGTGGCGCGCCGGTTGCGCGGCGCCGGAAAACCGGTGCTGGTGGTGGCCAACAAGGCGGACAACGAGTCCGCGGCGGAGGCGTCCGGGGATTTTGCCCGGCTGGGATTCGAAACAGTGCTCCCGGTCAGCGCGATTCACGGACGCGGCATCGAGGATCTGCTGGCGGCGGTGATGCCGCACCTCCCCGCAGTCCCGACGGCCGGGGAGCCGGATCCGCTGCCGGATGCCGCGGTCGAGTCCGTTCCGGCGAAGGAGTCGCTCCAGCCGAGGAAGCATCCGCTCCGGCTGGCGATCGTGGGACGTCCCAACGTGGGAAAGTCCTCCCTCATCAATGCGCTCACCGGTTCGCAGCGGGTCATCGTGACTCCGGTGCCGGGCACCACCCGGGATGCCGTGGACGTCCCGTTCGAGGTGGTCACCGAGGGGCGGCGGGAGTCGTATGTGCTGATTGACACGGCGGGTCTGCGCAAGGCGCGCCGGGTTTCGGACACCGTGGAGTATTTCAGCGCCGAACGGACCCGGGACGCCATCGAGCGCGCCGACATCGTCGTCCTGGTGGTGGATGCCGAAACGAACATCGTCGAGCAGGACAAGAAGATCGCCGACCTGATCACCGCCAGCCGGCGGGCCTGCATCATCGTGGTCAACAAATGGGATCTGGTGTCCGAGGCGGTGAAGGACGCGCAGGACCGAGAGTTTGCGCGCCGGCGGCGGCAGGGGACTTATGGGCGTCCGCACCGGCAGGTGACCCTGGGTGATTTTGGCGAGTGGGTGCACGAGAAGCTGTTCTTCCTCGACTACGCCCCGGTGATCTTTACGTCCGCGCGGGAGGGGTTTCAGTTGGACCGCCTGCTCGAGGCGGTGCGGTTCGTGGCGGCGCAACTCGATCAGAAGGTTCCCACCGCGGTGCTCAATCGCACGCTGGGGGATGCCATCACCCGCCGCCAGCCGGTCAGTCCGCTGGGCCATCGCCTGAAATTTTTCTACGCGACGCAGGTTCGCCTTGCGCCGCCGACCTTCCTGGCCTTTGTGAACCGCGACGAGGCGTTCAGTCCGGCCTACGAAAAATATCTCGCGGGCGAATTGCGGAAGGCATTCGGGTATGAGGGGTGTCCGATCGTGATCGTTCCGCGGGCGCGGCCCAAGACCATCGAGACCATCCGCCGCGACCGGCGCGCCGCGGGTTCGAGACCCGATGTCCGGGGCTCCGGCCGCCGGGCCGCGCCGCGCGGAAAACGTCGGGCGGCCGGTCCGTCCCGCTCCCGGACCCGCCCTCGCAACCGCCGTTGAACGGGGGGGGCAGGCTGCCGGGAGCAACCGCGCCTCACGCAAGGGCGCAAAGGTCGCGCAGAGCGCCGTCATCCGGCGGCTGCCGCCGCGTCCAGGTCCGGGTCCCCATGGTCCCCGGATTGGGGCAGCCGGATTTGCGCGGACAGGCTCAGCGTTTGACTTTGGATTGGGCGCTCCCTTTTACTCCTGCGCGCCTGTTTTCCCCGCGCCATGGTTTTGACCGCAGGGGCAGGCGAACTTTCCTGCTGTGGCTGCCAAAGACGATTATCTGATAGACACGATGCTCGAGACAGGCCTGCTGGCTTCGGAGCAGGTGGAGGAAGGGCGCATTGAGGCGGAGGCTGCCGGAGAGGGAGTGCTCGACACCCTGGTCAAGAAGGGCGCGATTGATCCTTCGGTGGTGACCATGGCCAAGGCGACGTACTTCGGGGTCGAGCCGGTCAACCTGTCCGAGATCCGCATCTCCGACGAAGCCATCGCGCTGATCCCGCGGCATGTGGCCAAGAAGTTCAGCGTGGTTCCGGTGGGGCAGAGCGATGGCGGCGCGGTGGTCGTGGCGCTGAGCGACCCTTCGGACATTGATGCCGTGGACGGCCTGCGCCATGCGCTGAACCGGGATGTCGAGCTGCGGGTGACGAGTTCGGCCGACATCGAGTCCGCGCTCGCGAAGTTTTATGGCGGCGGTGCCGGCCGGGATGACGGCGGAATCGCCAAGATGATCCAGGACATCACCGAGGGCGAGGTCGAGGTCACCGGGCTCAAGGGGGATGTGGCCGAGGACGGCGCCGCGGTGGACGCCGACGCCCCGATCATCCGTCTGGTCAGCCAGGTGATCGTGGATGCCTTCAAGAAACGCGCATCCGACATTCATCTCGAGCCGCTGGCGAAACGGTTCCGGCTGCGGTTCCGGATTGACGGCGTGTGCGTCGAGCAGCCCGACCTGCCCAAGCGATTGCAGGCCCCCATCCTGGCGCGCCTGAAGATCCAGTCGGGAATGAGCATCGCCGAGCGGCGAATTCCCCAGGACGGCCGCATCAACACCAACGTGGGCGGCAAGACCATTGACCTGCGCGTCAATTCCATTCCCACGCAGCATGGCGAGTCCATCTGCATGCGTATTCTGGACAAGTCCGGACTGCGCCTCGGGTTGGCCGAACTGGGCTTCTTTGCCGACGATCAGGCCACGTTCGAGCGTCTGATCGGCCTGCCCGACGGCATTCTGCTGGTCACCGGCCCCACCGGCTCGGGGAAAACGACCACCCTGTACTCCTGTCTCAACTACATCAACCGGCCCGACCGCAAGATCATCACGGTCGAGGACCCGGTCGAGTACATGCTGGCCGGCATCAACCAGGTGCAGGTGCATGAGCACATCGGTTTCACCTTCGCGGCGGCCCTGCGCTCCATGCTCCGCCAGTCGCCCAACGTGATCATGCTGGGGGAAATCCGCGATCTGGAGACCGCCAGCATCGCCATCAACGCGTCCCTGACCGGCCACCTCGTCTTCTCCACCCTGCACACCAACGACGCGCCGTCGGCGGTGACCCGTCTGATTGACATCGGGGTCAAGCCGTTCCTGGTGGCGTCGTCCGCCCGCTGCTTCATGGCCCAACGGCTCGTCCGAAAGGTGTGCAAAAGCTGCGGCGCCCCCTATGTCCTGCCCGAAAAGGAGGCCAAGGCGCTGGGCATCACGGCCGAGCAGATCGCGCAGGGAACTCCTCGAAAGGGCAAGGGGTGCCCGGAGTGCAACAAGACCGGATGCCGCGGCCGCTTCGGCATCTTCGAGATCTTCGTGGTCAACGACGAGGTGCGGCGCCTGATTTTTGACAAGGTCCCTGCCAACGTGCTTCGGAAGAAGGCGCTGGAGCTCGGAATGCGTTCGTTGCGCGAGGACGGAACGCGGAAGGTGCTGGCCGGTCTCACCACGGTGGACGAGGTGGTGCGCGCCACCGTCAGCGAACATTGATTCCGATTCTGGCATTGCCCCTGCTGTTTTGAGAGACTGCGTTTCGCACTGACGATTATCCCAAGGAGTTTGCCATGTCGTACCAGATGTCGGATTTGCTGCAGTTGATGGTGTCTGAAGGCGCCGCGGACCTTCACGTCCGGGTGGGGATTCCCCCGGTCATCCGCCTGCACGGCATCCTGCATCGGGTCGAGGGACCGGTGCTTAAGCCGGAGGACACCGAGGAATTGATGCGGTCCATCACCTCCGAGGATCACATCCAGCAGATCCGGGAGAAGGGCGGTGCCGACTTCGGGTTTGCCTTCGGCGAGATGGCCCGCTTCCGCGTCAGCGCCTTCAAGGAGAAGGGCAACTTCGCCCTCGTGCTGCGCCAGATCCCCAGCAAGCTCCTGACCATGGAGCAGATCGGCATTCCACCGAGCGCCCGCGAGCTGCTCTGGAAGCCCCGCGGACTCGTCCTGGTGACCGGCCCCACCGGCTCCGGCAAGACCACCACCCTGGCCTCGATGATCAACATCATCAACGAGGAGCGGGACGAGGCCCACATCATCACCATCGAGGATCCAATCGAGTACTACCACAAGCACAAGAAGGCGGTGGTCACCCAGCGGGAGGTCAACGTGGACGTGCCGAACTTCGCCGAGGCACTCCGCCGCGCGCTGCGCCAGGATCCCGACGTCATTCTGGTCGGCGAACTGCGCGACCTGGAGACCATGGAAGCGGCCATCACGGCAGCCGAGACCGGCCACCTGGTGTTCGGCACCCTGCACACCACCGGGGCCGCCAAGACGATTGACCGTATCGTCAATGCCTTCCCGCAGAACCAGCAGGAGCAGATCCGCATTCAGCTCTCGACCGTCCTCCAGGCGGTCATCTCCCAACTGCTGGTCCCGCGCTGCGACAAGCCCGGCCGCGTGGCGGTATTCGAGATCATGGTCAACACCCCCTCCATCGGCGCCCTGATCCGCGACAACAAGAGCTTTCGCATCCAGTCCGACATCCAGACCGGCGCCAAATTTGGCATGGTGACGCTCGATAGCTTCCTGCTGGAGAAGTACGAGGCCGGGATGATCGCGGAGGAGGAGGTCATCACCAAGTCGCAGGATCCCACAACCATCGTGCAGAAACTCCAGGAAATGAAGGCGGCCAAGGCCGCCGCGGCCGCGACCGAAACCCGCCGCTGACCGACCCATGGCCGACATCGTCTCCGATCCCCTGCTGCTGCTGCTGCGAGAGCGCGGCATGCTCGACGATCTCCAACTGGAGGAGGTCCTGCAGGAGCAGTCCCGCAGCGGCAAGCCCGCCGCCCAGATCGTCCAGGACTACGGATTGCTCGATCGTGACACGGTGCTGCAACTCATGGCGGAACATCTCGGCACCTCCGTGGTCGAATTCGATGAAGCCTCCATCACCCCCGAAGTGGTGGCGGCGGTGCCCGCGGAGAGCGCCCGTATGTACCAATGCATGCCAGTGGCCGTGTACGGCGACACCGTCCAGGTGGCGCTGGTGGATCCGCTGAACCCGGCGGTCATTGACGAGCTGGGATTCACGGTGAAGCACCAGTTGCAGTTGGTGGTGGTGGATCCGGCGGCGGTGCAGACGGCGATCGCCAAGTTCTATCCGGCGCAGGCGGGCACGGCGTATCTCGACGTTCTCAAGGAGTTGGGCGGTGTCGGGGAGATCTCCGACGAAGACGACCGCCCCACCGGGCCCGACATCAAGGCGGACAGCGGGGATGCCGCGCCGATTGTGAAGTTCGTCAATCTGGTGCTCATGCAGGCCGTGCAGGACCGCGCCAGCGACATCCACTTCGAGCCGTTCGAAGACGAATTCAAGATCCGATACCGCGTGGACGGCGCGCTGTACGAGATGTCTCCGCCGCCCAAGAACCTGGCCAGTCCGGTGACCTCCCGCCTGAAGGTCATGGCCAATCTGAACATCTCGGAGCGGCGCCTGCCCCAGGACGGCCGCATTTCGCTGAATATCGGCGGCAAGCAGGTGGACCTGCGCATGTCCACGCTGCCCACCGCCTTCGGCGAGTCGGTGGTGCTGCGCGTGCTGGACCGCTCGGCGGTCAAGATGGAACTCGAATCGCTCGGCCTTCCCCCCGACATCTACGATTTTACGGTCGAGACCATCAACCAGCCCAACGGCATCTTCGCCGTCACCGGCCCCACCGGGTCGGGCAAGACCACCACCCTCTATTCGGCCCTCCGGCGCATCAACACGATTGATTCCAAGCTCCTGACCGTGGAGGACCCCGTCGAGTACGACATCGAGGGGATCATGCAGGTGCAGACCAACGAGGGCGCCGGCCTCACCTTCATGAAGGCGTTGCGCGCCTTCCTGCGCCAGGACCCCGACGTCATCATGATCGGGGAGATGCGCGACCTCGAGACCGCGCAGATCGCCATCCAGGCTTCGCTCACCGGCCACTTGGTGCTATCCACCCTCCACACCAACGATTCCGCCGGTGCGGTGACCCGTTTGGTGGACATGGGCGTGGAGCCCTTCCTGATCTCCTCCACGCTCCTGGGCGTGCTGGCCCAGCGCCTGGTGCGCAAGATCTGCACGCAGTGCCGCACCCCCTTCGAGCCCACGGAGACGCAGTTGTCGCAGCTCGGGTTGTCGCCGCATGACCTGGGCGACAAGACCTTCTTTTACGGACGCGGCTGCCCGACCTGCAACGATTCGGGCTACAAGGGCCGCAAGGGCATTTACGAGCTGCTCGTCGTGACCGACCCGGTCCGCAACCTGATCAACGAGCGCGCACCCACGGTGGTCATCCGCCAGAAGGCGATTGAGCTTGGCATGATCACGATTCGCGACGACGGTCTGCGCAACATTTACGCCGGTGAATCTACAGTGGAGGAAGTCTTGAAGTACACCTGAACCGAGGGAAAGGACGGTTATGCCGAAGTTTCAGTACGTCGCCATGGACTCCCGTGGCAAGGAGCAGAAAGGGACCCTGGAAGTGGCGTCACAGGCGGACGCCATCAATCGCCTCAAAGAGATGGGGTACTTCCCCACCAAGGTGATCGAGGCCGAGAAGCCCAAGGAGAAGAAGGATTCCAAGAAGGGAGGCGCCGCGGCGGCAGGCGGCGGGGGCAAGAAGAAGAAGGGCTTCGAGATCAACATCAAGATTCCCGGGCTCGGCGGGAAGGTGAAGACCAAGGTGCTGACCACCTTCACCCGGCAGTTGGCAACGCTGGTGGACGCCGGACTACCGCTGCTGCGCGGGCTCCGCGTGCTTCAGAAACAGGAGAAGAATTCCACCCTGCGCAACACCATTGACGACCTGGCCCTTTCGATCGAGGGCGGCAGCACCTTTTCGGAAGGCCTGGCGCAGCATCCCAAGATCTTCAACCGCCTCTTCGTGAACATGGTCAAGGCGGGCGAACTCGGCGGTGTGCTGGAGGTGGTGTTGAACCGCCTGGCCGAGTTCATGGAGAAGGCCGAGAAGATCAAGGGCAAGGTCGTCGCGGCCATGTTCTATCCGGCGGCGGTCATGACCGTGGCGGTGGCCATCCTCGGGTTGCTCATGATCGTGGTGGTGCCCAAGTTCCGAAGCATCTTCGCCGACCTGCTCGGGGATGGCCAGATGCCGGGATTTACGGAGTTCGTGCTGTCCATCTCCGATGCCATCAAGACCAAGACGATCCTCCTCGGCGAGGCGGCCCCCATGGGACTGCCGGCATTTCCCGGACCGGTCATCTGGGCCCTGGTCGGCATCATCATCGCCTTCAAGCTGGGTGTGAAGACGCGGAAGGGCCGGTGGCTTTGGGACAAGACCAAGCTCCATATCCCGGTGATCGGGAGCGTCATCAGCAAGGTGGCGGTCTCGCGCTTCTGCCGCACCCTCGGCACCCTGGTCAGTTCCGGCGTGCCCATCCTCCAGGCGTTGAACATCGTCCGAGAGACCGCCGGCAACGTCGTCGTCGCCAACGCCGTGCAGTTGGTGCATGAGAGTGTCAAGGAGGGCGAGACCATCACGGCGCCCCTGGAAAAATCCGGAGTCTTTCCGCCCATGGTCATTTCCATGGTGGATGTCGGCGAGCAAACCGGCGCCCTGCCGGAGATGTTGTTGAAGATTGCCGACACCTACGACGACGAGGTGGACAATGCCGTCGCCGCCATGACCTCGTTGCTCGAACCCATCATGATCGTCTTCCTGGCGGTCATCGTCGGCAGCATCGTCATCGCCCTGTTCCTTCCGCTGATCAGCCTGATTGACAAGCTGGGCGGCAGTGGTGACAGCGGATCCGGGGATTGATCGGCCTGCCGGGGTGCGCCCGCGGCAAAAAAGTGTCTCATGCGACCAAGGTTTTGTTGACACCTGTTGCCGTCGTGATGTAAATACAAAGTAGTTACATTGCACTGGCGATTGCTTTACCGTATTCCGCGTGGAGTTCGACTGGAACAATCCGCCATTTGCTCTGGATGGTTCTTTGACGGTGCGTGACATCGAGGAGTCCTTTGAAGACCCCTTTGCGTCCCGGCTGTTGCCGGACTCGGCGCGATTCGGGATGCAGGCCCGGTATTTTAATCTGGGCCGGGCGGGGTCGGGCCAGGGGATCTTCAGTGTCTATCGCACCAACGGGCGGCTGGTCCGGGTCATTTGCGCCCGGGAATTCACCGAAGAGGAGGAGTATTTCTACCAGCGAAAGCTCCGACAAATCCTGGAGGCCTGATGCCGGCAACCGTGGTGACATCCTGGGAGGACGTGCCCCTGTTCGACAGCGAGCAGGCGGAGGCGGCTTTCTGGGCCGACGCTTCGGTGGATCTGGGGCTGATGGAAGCGGCGACGGTCGCGGCTTCGGAACAGACCGATTCGGTGACGATCACGCTCCGCATGGATCCCCGCATGCTGGGCCGGATCAAGCGCCTCGCCCGTGAGCGCTATCTGAACTACCAGAGCATGATCAAGCAGTGGCTGAGTGAACGGATGGAAAAGGAATTGAAAGACCGCTGAACGCTGTTGAACCCTTGATGTTTTCCGCCGCCATGAATCCGATGCGCCCCTCCGTTTCCCGTCCGGTCGTCGCCCGGGCGCATGCGTTTACGCTCATCGAGCTGTTGGTGGTCATCTCGATCATTTCCGTCTTGGCCGGGTTGGTGGTCGGGCTCGCACCCGCGGCCAACCGCCGGATGAAGGAAGCGCGCATCCGCACCGAGTTGGCAGCCTTGGTGGGAGCCATCGAGGCTTACAAGACCCGGTTCGGGGTGTACCCGCCCGACAACTACGATCCGGTCCTCAAACGGAGTAATCCGGTGCAGCACAGCCTGTTCTACGAACTGACCGGTGTGCTGGTGGACAATCAGAAGCGCACGATCCTGCCGGACGAAAGTTCGCCCGGCCTGACTCCCGAGGTGTTTCTGAAGTATTTCGGACGCGAGGGCGTGCTGAACAGCGTGCCGCGGATCCAGGGCAGTTCGGGCGAGCAGGCGCGCCTGGACCGCGAGCAGCGGAAGCGCCTGATGCGTCGGGAGTTCAAGCCCAGCCAATTCGCGGAAATTTTCAGGACCCGGAACGTCCCTGGCTATGCGGATCTCGAGGTGCTCGCCGTGGGATTTTCGAGCGATGCCTCCGGAAAGAAGGGCACCGGCATTCCCTGGCTCCCGGCGATTGCTCCGAACCTGCACCCGGTCACCACCAATCCCGGTCTCAACCCCTGGCGCTACGTCTCGACCAACCCCACCAACAATCCCGGCCGCTTTGATCTCTGGGCGGAGCTGCCCACCGGCCGGAATTCAACCCCTTTGATCATCGGCAATTGGTAACTGGTAACCCGTTCCCTCCATGAAACCCTCACGATCCCACAATCCGCAGTCCGGCTTCACGCTGATCGAACTGCTCGTGGTCATCTCCATCATTGCCATCCTGGCCGGAATGCTCCTGCCCGCGCTCGCCGGCGCGAGTCAGAAGGCCAAAATCCAGAAGGCGAAAGTGGACATTGCCAATCTGACGGCCGCCATCAACGCCTATCAGGCGGCTTACAGTCGGATGCCCGCTTCCAGGAAGACGCGAGCCGCCATCACCGAGGCTTGGCCGGATTTCATCTATGGAACCGAGCAGGGAGGCGGGCCGGTTTGGGATCCCAAGAAGGCCCAGGTTAAGGTGACGGTGCGGAATCCGGTGGGCAATTGGAACATCAGCAATGCCGAGGTCCTGGCCATTCTCACCGGCCAGGACTTGGGCAATTTCCCGGCCGGAGCCCCGCCCTATGCCGTCCAGATGGACCTCCCCAATCCGCCCAATCCCGTCCAGGCCGTCAACTTCAACAACGCCCTGAACCAGAAGCGGACCGTGTTCCTCAATGTGAAGAACGCCAAGGGCACGGGCGCCAACGGCCTGGGGGAATTGGACCGGGTTCTGCGAGATCCGTGGGGTAATCCCTATATCATCCGCATGGATCTCGATTACGACAACCGGGTGGTGGATTTCTTCCCCGGTCCCGGCCAAACCGCCGCGCTCCCGGCGACCCATCCCAACGCCCGCTTCATCCCGCAGCCGGTGCTGGTTATGTCCGCCGGCCCGAACGGCCAGATCAACCCGAATGAGCCGGCCGACGCCAAGGGGGCCAATTTCGACAATATCTATAGTTGGCGCTGAACCCGCTCGCCCCCCCTGGATCCCATGAATGACCCCATCTCCAGCAGTCCTCCGGACCGGATCCGGCGCGGTTCCCGTCCGGGATCGCGCGGGTTCACGCTCACCGAACTGCTGGTGGTGATGGGCATTCTCAGCCTCATCACCTTCATCGCCATCCCGGCGTTTCGGGGATTCGGACAGGAGAACGTGATCGGGGCGGCGCAGCGTCAACTCCAGGACGACCTCGCCTATGCGCGGCTTCAGGCGATCAAGAACCGCGCCCCGGTGTATCTGGTCTTCCTGCAGCCGCCCTTCCAGCAGGACGCCAACTTTCCGAGGAGCCTGGGGCTGGCGCATCAGCGGTTGCTGGCGTTGCCGCAGGTCAGCGATGAAGATCGCAAGTTTCGCGACTCGGCCCTTCGCATCTTCACCAACGCCTTCCCGCTGCAATATTCCGGCTACGCCCTCTACACCGAGGCCAGCGTCGGGGAGCAGCCGGGGGTGCGCCGCAAGCGCTACCTGACCGAATGGCGTTCGCTGCCCGAGGGCGCCCTGTTTCCCACCAACGGGCTCCAGATCGAGTTGCCGCCCTTCGTCTCCGGGATCGCCAACCAGCTGGCCTTCACCAATCTGGCGACGCTCACCGTTCCGTTCCCGGTCGGTCCGGATCGGGCGGGCGAGGCGCGCGAATTGCCGGTGCTGGACCTGCCCGCCATCGGGTTCGACGCCCAGGGACGTCTCTACAATTTCCTGCCCAATGGGCGTCCCCGCGGCAATGGAACCACCCTGGCGGATCGCTTCCTGGCGGTGGGGATCGGCAGCGCGCTGTTCCAGAGAAAGTCGGGGCTCGGAGCGACCAACCAGTACGAGTTTGAGGCGTTTCCGGACGTCGTGGAGACGCCCCGGAAGAATTACACCAATCACATCCTTCGCGTATCGGCTCTGACCGGGCGCGCGAAGTACCAGAAGGCCCCGCAACCATGAACCCCGTCTTACCCATTGCTTCGGAATCCCGGCGTCGAACGGCCGGGTTCACCATGGTCGAGCTGGCCCTGTGCATCGGCATCATCGCCTTCGCCATGGTTGCCATCATGGGCGTGCTGCCGTTGGGACTGACCGTCCAGAAGCAGAACCGCGAGGACACCATCATTGATCAGGAGGGGGCGCAGTGGATCAACATCCTGAAGAACGGCCATGGCGGTTGGGGCGACCTGACCAACTATCTCGATTACATCGTGGTCGAGCATCACCAGGTCAGCGGGACTCAGATGGGCGGGCCTGTGACGCCGACACCCGGGGGCGGAGGCGGCCTGGGGGGCGGGGGATTCCGCGGGCAGTTCTTCACGGATCCGATTCCTAATCCCGGCACCATTCTCAGCAACGCGTCCGAGATCGTCAGCCTGTTGTCCATACCGAAGTTCGAAGCTGATTCCGGCATGGTCTTCAGCAACAAGGTGATGGGAGTGTTTCGGGCGATGTCGGGGGCTCAGAATACCCAGATCCGGCCGACAGGCGCCGCGGGGTTCCGACCGTCGCCTGAGCAGATGGATGACGCCTTCCGGTATCAACTGGAGGTCGAACTGACGCCCGTGGCCTCCAGCCCCAGCTTCGACATGACCCGCCTGAACCCCCCCATCACCAATGCGTTCACGCTGGAGCCGGCCACCCTGGAGAGCATTCATAACGGGGGATGGTTGAATGCCTACCGCCTGGATCCCGACAACGTGCTCAAGATGTTTTCAGCAAGGGGCGCAAACCGGTCGGATGTGGATCCATTGGCGGCCAGCCTCTACGACCTTCGCCTCACCTTCCGATGGCCGGTCTTCAAAGTGGGCAACGAGTATCGAGTTGGGGCTGGAATCCGGACGTTCCGAACACAGTTGGCCGGGCGCCTCGTGTTCGACCGGTACGTGCCGGGAAGGTCCGGATCGGTGTACGCTCCCCGGACGCTGATCCGCCCCCGCCGATTTGAGCCGTCGGCCGTCACCCGTGTTTCGATACCCTGAGTTTGCGCATGAAGCCCGTCTCCCAGTCTTTCCGAGGATCCCGCGGCTTCTCGCTGCTCGAGATGCTGATCGGCATCGGCATCCTGTCGGTGGTGGTGCTGGCGCTCTATTCGCTCTTTGATCAGACCCAGAAGGCGTTGCGAGCCAACATCAACCAGGTGGACGTCTCCGAAGGCGGGCGCGCCGTCATGGAGTTGCTCGTTCGGGACGTCTCCCGCGCCTCGGCCTCCGGGATCAACACCAATTATATCATTGCGCGGCGTTCGGACGACATTCAGCAGATCGTTCAGCCCGGGACCAATCTGGTAGTGATGCGTACCACGGCTGGATTGACCGGCAATCCGTGGCAGACGGTGTTCGGGGACAACTGGCGTCGCCAGACCGCGCTTCACGAGCTGTTCTATCTAGTGGAGCAGCAGCCGGGACGCTGGGTCGGCGCCGGGCTTTTCGTGGCCGGTGAGGATCCGATGACCACGGTGGATGGTGTCGGCACACTATGGCGGTACGAGGACACCAGTCCCCAAGCCGTTCAGGGTGCGCGGGCCGGCGAGCAGGTAGCCATCCTGAACAATCGGTTTCTGAACAACACCGCCTACCGCACGAATTTCGCGAGCCGGCTCATTGACGGAGTGGTCTTTTTCCGGGTCACCGCCTTCGGCCCGCAGGGGCAGCCCTTGGATGACAAGCTGCTGTGGGAGATCCAGAACTCCCAGACTCCATACGCCATTCCCGGCGATGTGGTCATTGGGCCGAGCCTCAGTGGGCCTCCATTCCCCGTGAACGGAACCTTTTTCCGGAATCAGACCCTTCCGTCCGCCATCGAGATCGAACTGGGGATCCTGCCGCCGCAACTGGTGGATCAATATCGCAGCCTGTCCGATGTCCCCGCTGTGCGGAATCGGTTCCTCACCAACAATGCCCCGAATGTCCTGGTGTTTCGCCAGCGCATTCCCCTGCCGGCCGCTCCGGCCTCCCTTCCATGACGCCGCCCCGCCTTTCCACCGCCGCTCGATCCGCCGCCCGGCGCGGCATCGCGCTGGTGATCACCCTGCTGATGCTTTCGGTAGTCACGATCACGGCCGTCGCCTTTCTGGCGGTCAGCCGCCGCGAGCGGGATTCGGTGGCCACCTATGCGGAGCAATCGGACGCCCGGTTTGTGGCCGAGGCTGGCCTCAATCACGCCCAGGCCCGTCTTACCAGCCGCATGGCCGCCGCCACCAACCGGCTCGCCTACGGCGGGTTCATGGTATCCACCAACTACATCAACCCCTTCTTCCGCCTGGGACTGTCCTATGTGGATACACGGAATTTCCGATCGCTGACCAACGTGTCGTATTTCCGGACCAACGGCCAGCCCCTCTTCGACCTTTCCACGGACAACGGCCGGCAGACCTATGCCAGGATGCTGGGGAATCTCTACTACGATCCGCGCCCGCCGGTTTTCGTGCAGACGAACCGGAACCCCAACCTGGTGAACGGCAACCCCTGGGACTTCCGCTTCTATCTGGATCTGAACCGCAACGGCCGGTTTGATACCAACGGCTGGCAGTGGCCCCGGGATCAGGTCGGCCGGATCTTCGGACAGAACCAGGAGTTTCTTTGGGGAGATCCCGAATGGATTGGGCTTCTGCAGTACCCGGATGCGCCCCATTCAGGAACCAATCACTTCATTGGCCGCTTTGCCTACGTAGTCGTACCCACTGCCCGGGCGCTGGATGTCAATTACATCGGGAACGACGCCAAGCGTCTGAATCTTGGCGTCGCCAATCCGGCGGGGCAGCTGCCGCTGCTGGGCAGCGGCTTCCTGCGGAATCAGGGCGTGGGATCCTGGGAGATCAACACCGCCGGGTTCCTGGCAGGGCTCAACACCAACATCTGGCTGGCAGGCCCCAATGACTATGTGTACCGCACCAACCTGGCCGAGACATCCACCGGGCTGGCCTTCTCCGACGCGGAGCGGCTCCGGCGGTTCCGCCAGGAGAACGTGGTGCCCCGTTCCGCCGAGGCTTTTTACGCCTTTGACTCGGGGCGTCCGGATGACGCCCGGATTGACGATGTCTTCCGTCGGGATTTTGTGGACGGCTACTCTGACGGCCCGATGGCCCTGACTGTGGCGGATGTGCGGCAGCGGCTGAATGATAATGACCTTCCGGGCCGGCCCTGGCCGGGATCGGATCTGACCAACCAATTCGTCGAGTTGAACGACCTTTTCCGGCCCGAGCTCGGCGTGGCCTACCGGCTCACCGGACAGTACACCAACAACGCCGGAGTCCGACAGACCTCGCCGTTCAGCACCTACGACGCGCATACTTTTTATCGGTTGATCAGCCAACTGGGCACTGACTCGTCGGACAGCCGGTTTGAGACCGGGCTGCATCCGGCATACAGCGACTTGAACGAGGCCAGCACCTCCCGGCCCTCGCGGCCCGCATCGAATCCCTATGGCTTCTACCGGCGGCCGAAGCTGAACCTCAACTACGGGCCGGATGTTCCTGGAGACACCGGACCCAACTCGGTGCGGATCGCCAACTTTCGCGAATGGCAGCCCTCGGAATGGTTCACCAACGCCGCCCACCGCCTCCTGCTCTCGGAATTCAACTTGGCGCTGCCGTTTCGTCCGCCCGGACTGAATACCAACGTGCCCGGACTGGCGGTTTATGGTCCCGCAGCCACCGGGGATATAGATCCTGGGCTGACCAACCAGGGCGCCCGGGTGCTTTTGCCGGTCGGCAGGGGAGTCCAGACCAATTATACCTACGACGCCCAAGTCCACCGGTGGTTGCAGGTGGCGGCCAACATTTATGACGGCGCCAACAATCGCTTCATTGGAAGCGGCGCGGACCGCGTGGCGCTTCCCTCCGTCTTTCGTCCGCTGTTCTACCGCGATTCGAGGACGCCGGGTGTCCTTCGGCTGCACGGATTCCAGGAAATTCTCGGAGGCACGGAGGAATTTTTGAACCGGTGGCGATGGGTGACCCCGGGTCAGGCGATCAACAGCCTTTCCCCGAGCCTCCCGGAGGACAATGAGACCTCCCGCACCGACTTCAATGTCTTCGGCATGCCCTGGGTGGTCGGGGCCAAGAAAGGCTTGCCCTCGTTCAACGAGGCGTTGTGGCAGACGGTCGTCCAGCCGACGCGCCGCCTGCGGGTCATCCGAACCTCTGCCCAGGACAAGCTGAACCCCGGTCAGCTTCCCTTCGATGACGTGCCGGGATCGAAGTTCCGCACGGAATTCCAGTATCTGCTGAACATCACGAATCTGGTCGGGCTGGAGGCATGGAATGCCTATCCGCGGCAATTCAACCGCCCGGTGCGGATTTTTGCCACCAACGTAATGGACATGGTGCTGCGAGACGAAACCGACGGTCCGGGTGGCTCCCTGCTACTGATGCAGCGCCGGGAGTTGCTGCGGGGCAGCTATCTGGTCCGAAACGGATGGGGTCCTTACGAGCGGATCTCGCCCGGCTTCCTGCGCACGGGGGAAGCGTTGAGCGATCCCCAGCGCTTTGTGATGAACCGCGACGTCACCTCGCCTCACTTCGTCGAGACACCGACCACCATCCCCAGCAGCGCGCGGAGTATTCCCGGCGGGTTCTCCGTGGGCACGGCTTTCATTTACGACGCCGAGCAAAGGATTCTGTTTCCGCCCAATCGCACCAATGAGGGATGGGTGCGGGTGACGTCCGCTTCCACGCCCTATCAAACCCCGGTCTTATCGGCCTATGTGACGAATCATCTGGTCTTTGCCATCACCGACCAGGCATCGGGCCGGTTGCTGGATTTTGTCACCCTGGAGAGCGTGATGGTGCGCACCAACGTTTTGACCTCCCTGGCCTTGTCTTCGAGTGTTGATCCGGGCGGATTCTTCGGTTCGCTTCCCGGGGCTGGGACTCAGGCGACGCCGCAGACCTTTTGGCAGACGAGGCTGGTCCAAGGAAATCGCACCCAGGGCATTGATAATCAGATGCAGGTGGCCACCGGCCAGATGGAGATTCGCGAGCCGTTGTGGAGCAACCTGAACAGCCCGGGCGGCGGTGGTTACCTCAAGCAGCGCGAGGACTCCATCGCGGGAATGAATTTCTTCTTGTACGGCATCGGATCCGCGGCTGCGCTGCGGGACTATGCCTCCAAGACCACCGTGCAAGTGGGATTCAATCCTTCTCCCCGGGTGTTCATGGTGGATCGTCGCATGGCCAATGATCCGCTGGTGCATTACACGCGGGACGATCTTGTCCCGGGGTATCTATTGGCGACGGACGGTCCACTGGGAAGCCTGGGATATACGGAGTTTTCTGAGGAACTTTTCGCCGGAGTTCCAATTCCGTCCCGGCCGAAAATCGTCTTGACCACCAATGCGGTGGCATTTGACCTGGGTCCACAGCCCAAGGCCATCTCGGCATTCGCCCCGTGGGGAACCAATGCGAATCTGGGCTCCGCACAGCCGTCGTTAACCAACAGCACGGCGTTCAACTACGCCTATAAAGATCCTCAGATCCGCGTGCCCGACGATTGGAGCTTCCCGGTCGGGACCAATCCCGTCTTCCGCTACGCTGGCATCGGCCAATTGGGACGCATTCATCGCGGCACTCCTTGGCAGACCATTTACCTGAAGTCCCTCCTTCCCGCTCCGGCGCCGTCCACCCAGTCCTCTGTCCACAAGCGCTATACCGCCGACCCGCTCACCTGGGAAGGCTGGGCGGGCAACCGCCGGACTTCCCCGACCAACGACTGGAAGATCCTCGATCTGTTCACCACGGCGTTCAACGAGAACGCCGCCCGCGGACAGCTCGGCGTCAACCAGACCAATGTTGCGGCGTGGAGCGCCCTGCTGGCTTCGGTGCCGCTGCTGAGGAATGACGGATCGGACGGACCGGAGACCATGGAACCCTTTTTCTTAGAGCCTGGATCGCCCGAGATGCAGGAGATGTTCACCGGACGCTTCGATCAGACGGTCAGTGAGGGAACCAATACGTTCTACTTCTCCCTCCCTGGAATCCAATCGCTTTTTGTGCCTCCGGTGGTTACCATTGGGAACGGCATTCGCGAAGTGCGCACGTTTTCTCCTGATGCTGAGTCTGCGTTGGAATCGGTGGGACCGCTCCAGTCCCTGGGCGAGGTGCTGCGCGCCCCCATGCTCTCCGACCGGGCGCCGTTCTTGAGAGTTCCCGGCCCGAGGATGGCCGACAGTTGGTCCCGCAACCGGAGCATCACCGACGAGGTTCTGGAGCGCCTCCCGCAGCAGGTGCTCTCCCTGCTGCGCACCGACGAGCCTCGGTTCGTGATCTACGCCTACGGGCAGACCCTCAAGCCCGCCCCGAATGCCGTGAATCTCCGGCCCGGCCCGCTCTACGGCATCACCACCAATTACACCATCACCGGAGAATACGTGACCAAGACGACGCTCCGCCTCGACGGCGATCCGCGCCGCATTCAGCCGGTGATCGAGAGCCAACGCGTGGTGTTCTCCAACCCGTAGCCGCGCTCCGCACCGTCCCCCCGCCTTCCATGCGCTTCTCCCGCCGTGACCGACTAGCCCTGCTGCTCTTCGCGACCGTTTGCGTCCTGCTGTCCTGGCGTGCCTATGACCGCGGCTGGTTCCGGCCGGCGCGGAACCACGACACACCGTCTCCGGTGCATCCGTCCGCCGCGACCCAGCCGCTGGCCGTGACTTCGCCGGCGCCTGCGACGCCCTCGGCGCCCCGGGCTGTCGCCCCCCCGAAATGGGTCGCCCTCCACAGCCTGCCGGCGGGCGTCGCACCGGGGTTCACCGACACCGAGGTGACCAACCGGCTGCGAAATACCGCAGCCCCCTTGAAACAACTGTTGGCCAACGACCGCGCCGTGTTGCTGCGCAACGCCCTCGTGGACACCGCCTCGGGCGAACCGCTGCAGATTCCCGCCGCGTTGAGGTCGCAGACGCCTGCGGAGGCGTGGATTGTCCAGGCCGACGGCCCGATCACACCGGCATTCCGCGCGGCGATCGCCGCGGCCGGCGCCGAGGTGCTGTCGTACGTGCCCAACAACGCGCTGCTCGTTCGGGCCGGCGCCGAAGCGGCCGACCGGCTGGCCGTCGCCTCCGGCACGGCGGCGATCCTGCCGCTGGAGCCGTATTTCAAGCTGACTCCGGGGCTTCTGGATCTGGCCTTGTCCGGCGGACCCCTGGCCGAGGGGCAGCAGTTGATCCTCACGATTCCCGGCGCGACCGGGGACCTGCCGGAATTGGCCGCGCTCGGCGCGCGCGAGATCCGCCGGGAGCGGGGGCCATTCGGAACGCTGGTGACGGTGGAGCCCCCGGCGGATGCGCTCGTGGCCATCGCCGCCCTGCCCTCGGTGCATCGAATCGAACCGCGCCGAAGCGTCCGGCTCGCGAACGATTTGACGGCGTATTCCCTCGGTTCGACGACCCTTCCGGACAACACCGACTCCTTTGACAACCTGGACGGCGACAACGTGCTGATCAATGTCAACGATTCGGGTGTCGATGCGACGCAGCCGGACTTGGTGAACCGCGTATACACCATCCCGGGCCAGACGCAGATCCTCTCCGACCCGGACGGCCACGGCACGCATGTGGCCGGCATCATTGCCGGTGACGGATCGCGGTCGGACACGATCAATCAACTGCCTGACGGACCGCCAACCGGCTCGGTGACCAACGCCAACTTCAAGGGCAAGGCGCCCAGGGCGTCCCTGTTTGTGCTGCCGGTGGACCTGCTGTTCGGTCCCGCCTCCGGCGACGCCTTCCTTCAGGAAACGGCCGCCCGGGCTCCGGAGCGCTTCAATTCCCAGGAGGATGTCCTGATTTCCAACAACTCGTGGGGCTACGTCGGCCTCGACGAGTATGAGTATTCCAGCCATTCGGCGAGCTACGACGCGGCCGTGCGGGACGCCCTGCCGCAGGACACCGGGGACCAGCCGATCCTGTACGTCTTCTCCGCGGGTAACAGCGGGTTCGGCGGCAACAACGGCGTGGGGGGCATCCCGGGAACGATCTCCTCTCCCGGCAACGCCAAGAACGTGGTCACCGTCGGCGCCCTGGAGAGCCTGCGTCCCTTCACCAACGCCATCATTTACGATACCAACGCCGAGCCGGTGCAGATCGGCGCCTTGGTGATCAAGCCGGGATGGGAACTCAATCCCGGTCCCTACTTCACGAACCAGGCGTTCTTGCCGATGGCCGACACGGACTGGCAGGTGGCCTTTTACTCCAGCCGCGGGAATGTCGGTATCGGCATCGAGGGCGCGAACGGACGCCTCAAGCCGGACGTGGTCGCGGGCGGCAGCTTCGTGATCTCCACGCGCTCCGAGCAATGGGAGCCCGCCCCGCTCCCGCCCCGGGAATCCCCCTTCTTTCCGGATGCCGTCCTGTTCGATGAGATCAACCAGCAGGCCCTCCCGAACTACCGCTATGAACTGGGCACCAGCATGTCGGCGCCCGCAATCTCCGGATTGCTCGCGCAGTTGCAGCAGTATTTCGAGCAGCGCGGCAACCAGTTTCCGTCGGCGGCTGCATACAAGGCCCTGTTGATCAACTCGGCCCGGCCCACCAGCCCGACCTACGCCGTGTCCCAGGACACGCTGGTGAACTACGCGGGATGGGGACGCCCCAACCTGCAGCTCGCGCTCGGGCGCGGATTCCGGGCCTCGATCGGCGGCAACGAGGTGGATGTCATCGGACTCGATGCCGTGAGCGGAATCGCCACCGGAGAGTCGGTGGATTTGGCGTTGCGGATAGTGTCCACCAACGCGATGGAGGTGCCGCTGCGCATGAGCCTGGTCTGGACCGATCCGCCCGGCGATCCCCTGGTGGGTCCCAAGCTGGTCAATGACCTCAACCTGATCGTCTCCAACACCCTGACGGGCGAGATCTACTGGGGCAACGACTTCAGTCCGGAAACCGGATTCTCCCGGGCGCACACGAGCGAGGAGATCGCCACCAATGGGCTGCCCACGCTGGACCGGATCAACAACGTGGAACAGGTGGTGCTGCCGCCGCCGCTGTCCACCAACTACGTGCTGACCGTGGTGGGACACCGGGTGAATGTGAATTCCGTGCGGACGTCCCCGACCAACATCGTCCAGGACTTTGCCCTCGCCTTTTCTTCGGACGTGGATCCCGCAGACACCAATGCGATCGGTGTGCTGGAGGCGCCTCCAACGTTCAATCCTGTCGCCCTCGGATTCGTCCGGCCGCCCATCCGCACCATGACCAACAGCCTGCCGTTGCTGAATCAGCGGGCGGGGGCGAATTCGCCTCTGGTGGGCGGAACCAATGGTTCGTTCAAGCAGTGGCAATTCTACACCTTTACCAACGGCCCGGCGATCACCTCGTTTGGCGATGTCACCTTCACCAATGGCAGCAATGTGGTGTTCCTAACATTCCCGGTGGGCAGCCTGTCGCGCGGACGCACCAACGGTCCTGACGTGGATCTCTATGTCTCAAAGGACCGCCGCTTGCTGGATTTGAACCCGGAGGTGGTCGCCGCGGCGGACAAGTCCACCACCCGGGAGGGCAGCGAGTTGCTGTATTACCTGAACCAGCCCGTCAGCGACGACAACGTGTTCTATGTGGGGGTCAAGTCCGAGGACCACCAGGCGGGCGAGTACGGATTCGTGGGCGTCAGCACCGATGCGCCATTGGTCCAGTTCGATGACCAGGGCTTCCCGCAGCCGTTCACGATTCCTCTCGGACATGTCATTCCTGATGGCACGCCGGCCGATCCGGGCGTCCAGACCTACCTGGCGGTGAGCATCATTCCGCAGCCTCTCCGCGGAATCCGGGTCTCCGTCACGAAGTCGCATGAGAATTTCCCCGACCTGCTGAGCCAGTTGTCGCTCAACCGCGCCAGCGCCGTGGTGCATAATCACACGCTGATCAACGGGCTTCAGGGAGGAACCAATCAGGCGGTCACCTACGACGACACGGGCGCCGGCGGCAGCAGCATCCCCTCCGATGGCCCCGGCACGACCATTGACTTCTTGGGCTATCCGGGAGTGGGCGTTTGGTTCCTCAACACGGTGGACAACGCCCTTGGCAATGTCGGATCGGTGGACAATTTCACCATGTCATTACTGCCCAATGACTTTGGTGAAGACTTTGTGGAGCGCTGCGTCAGTGGCGGCGCCATCTCGCTGGAGGTGATCATCGTGCCGCCGGAGGCGAGCCGCCTGACCGTGACGATCCGCAATGTGGATCCGCCGACGCCTCTGGAGGTGTTCATCCGGCGGGATCAATTCCCGGACATCTTTGACCCGTTCAATAATGACAAGTACGCGCAGTTGCCGCCGAACGGAGGCAGCGTGTCCTTGGGGATTCGGGATGTGCCGCCGCTTCAAGCCGGCCGCTACTTCATCGCCGTCTTCAACCCCGCGCTCTACGTCGCCTGCTACGAGATTCGCGGGCAGTTGGAGCGCAGTCTGGACGCCAGCTTCACGCGGACCTTCGAGACGGACGATCTTGGCATCATTCCCGACGCCGGACGGCGGTATGCGACCCTCACCGTGGACGACGCGCGGCCGGTAACGTCCATGGACGTGGGCCTTCGTATCAATCATCCGCGGGTCTCCGATCTCTCGGTGCGGCTTCAGAATCCCCGGGGCGCCAGCGCGGTGATCTTTGAGGACCGGGGCGGCGAGACCACCAACGGCCTGGGGACCACCCTGATTTCCACCAATCTGCGCTACCAGCATGTCGCCCTGAGTTTCGAGCCGGCCAGCCGCCGGGCGGCGCTTTATGTCAACGGGGCGGAGGTCGCCGAGCAGAGGGTGCCCGCGGCGTTCAATCCGGTGACCAGCAATCAGTTCCTCTTCGGGCTCGACCCGAAGTTCCAGTATGTGAATCAGGAGGTGCAGTTGGATGACTTCGGAGTGTGGCGCCGCGCGCTGCGCCCGCAGGAAATCCGGGACATCTACCTCCGGGGCCTGAACGGCGAGGCGAAGCAGCCGGCGGACCGCAACACCGGGCTTTTTGCGCTGTGGCCGTTCAACGGGAATGGCAACGACGCCCTGGGACCCAATCGCGCCGCGCTCACCCATCAGGTGCGCGGCGTTCCGGGCGCATTCCCCGATGAGCTTGGCATTTTGATTCCGAGTCCGGGCTTTGGGCTGGTGACCAACACGCTGGCGCTGCCGCGCCCGGGGGAGTTCACCATCGAGGGATGGGTGGCCATCCCGGCGACCTCCACCAACGCGGTGATTGCCGGGTGGTGGGGTGACGAGACGGGAGGCACGTTCGGGCCCGGCCTGGTCTCGGACGGGGCCCAGGGCCGGGGTTCTCTCATGGGCATCCTCACCGATGCCGCTGGGAATCAGATCACGATCGCTGGACGTCCCGGGCTTCTGACCCCCGGTGGCCGGGTTACCAACACCCTGTTTGCGACCTTCAGCGAGAACACCAACCGGGCCTTCGAGAAGATCAAGTTCGTGCCACCGCCGTTTGCCGGACAGGTGGAAGGGGAGCAGTTGCTCTCGCTGGACGACTTCGAACAGGTCCCGTATGGCGTGTATGCGGCCGGCGAAAGCTTCCGAGGCTGGCGGGTGATCAGCAATGCGGTTGAGGTGGTCCAGGACAGCCTCATCGCCTACCGCGGGTTGAATTACCTCGCGATCTCCAACGGCGTGGTGCGCCGCACCTTCAATGCGGCGGTCGGCGAGCGGTACCGGATTTCGTTCCTGGCCCGCCTGTCGCCGGACGAGACCAACGACATCCCGTCGGTCGTGTCGGTGCTGGTGGACGGCGTCGCGGTCACGGTGGGGGATCCCGTGGATGCGGACCCTGCCGGCTGGCAGACCAACACCTTCGACATCCGGGCTACCGGTTCCACGGTGGTGTTGGAATTCAACGGCGGCGCCTCGCCGACGAATTCGCCGGGACTGCTCCTGGATGACGTCGCCTTCTTCCAGACGGCCGGCACGGCCACCTACCTTCCGGAGGAGCCGATCGGCACGCTGATGGGGGCCGGGCAGGGGACCTGGTTGCTGGAGTTGAATGACAACCGGACACCCTACATCGGTGACCTGCTGGGCTGGCAGCTCACTCTGACCTTCGCGCCGACCAGCGCGCCGGCGATCCGCCTGACCAACGGCATCCCCTACTTCACCAACGTCACCGCCGGCACGCCTCGAGTCCCCGGCGCGCCTCAATACTTCTACATTGATGTCCCCTTGGAGGCCTCGACCGCGACCAATCTGCTGCGAAGCATCGATGGAGCTCCGCTCGCGTTGTGGTACAATCCGCTGGGAATTCCTGGCGAAGGCACGCTGCCGGAAGACGCGCCGCTCATCTACCCGACCACGGGCACCGCGTTCAATTTCGCCGTGCTGAACACCAACCTCCCGCCGCTGCTGGTCCCGGGCCAGCGCTACTACCTGTCGGTGGAGAATCTGGATCCCAACAGCACGCATCCCTTCGTGGTGCAGGTGGATTTCGGTATCAACATCATCCCGCTGACCAACGCCGTGCCGTATGTCACCACGAACTTCAACAACGGCCTGTTCGACTACTACTCCTTCGAGGTGTCCAGCAACGCGCTGGATGTCTCGTTCATCCTTACCAATCAGACCAAGGACCTGAACCTCGTGGTCCGCAAGGCGCCGCAGCTTCCCACGCGGACGCAGTATGACTACGCGTCCACGAACAACGGCATCGAGCCCGAGGTTATCACCATTGGCGTGGCCAGCCAGCCGGTGCCGCTGACGCCGGGCACCTGGTATCTCGGGGTGTACTCGGTGGACCCCGGTCCGCCGCCGCTGGAGCCGATCCCCTACACGATCTTGGCCATCGAATCCGTCGGGAATCTGATTCCGCTCACCAACGGCGTACCCACCGTCGCGACGATCACCGACCCCGACGAGGTGGCGTACTTCTACCTGGATATCACGGACGATCCCGCCTTCGGATCGTTCGTGGTGACCAACATGACGTCGGACGTCAGCATGTACCTCTCCAAGGGACTGCCCCTGCCGTCGCCCGTGTTTCATGACTACGCCAGCACCAATCCGGATGAGGAGCCGGAGGTGGTCGTCCTGACGCCGGGCAGCCAGCCGGAACCCATGAGCCCTGGCCGGTGGTTTGTCGCCGTGGTGCCTGAGGCAGCCACCCCCGTGGAGTTCACGGTCATCGGTAGTTATGTGCCCAGCCAGGTCGAGATCATCTGGCTGACCAATGCCGTCGCCTACGTTTACACCAATGCGCCGGCGACCAATGCCGCTTACTTCCGCTTTGAATCCCCCTCCACGCCCGCCCTGTTGTTTGAGATTTACGGGTTGACCGGAGAGGCGACGTTGCGGGTTTCCAAGGATATCCTGCCGCAGTTCGCGGATCCGACGAATGTCTTCTCGCTCCCGCAACCTGGCAGCCTCAGCGAACGCGTGTCGGTGCGGACCAATCAGCTTCCGGACCTAGGGGGAATCTGGTTCCTCGAAGTCGCTGTGGAATCGCTGGAGCCCATGGACTTCACCGTCCGGGCTGCGATCCAGGAGGAAGGCCTGCTGTTGAGCGGGGCGCCCTTCCAGGGCACCTATGTTCCCGGCGAGCCGCCCCAGTTGGTCTTTGATACGGTGCCCGGAGAGCTGTACCGGATCTCCTATTCCGACGATCTCAAGACGCCGCTGGCACAGTGGATTCCGGTGGATGTCCCGCTGGGTTCCGGCACTACGCTGATCGCCGCGCCCGGCGACGTGTTGACCGTGGATCTGCCCGAGACTCCGGAGGACATCGAGCAGCGCTACTACCGGATCGAACAGGTACCGCAATAGGCCGGACGCCCCAAGGGCGCCGGACTGCGGATCAGCCGCGGGGAATCAGCCGGTCCCGGGCCTCTTGGACCCGCCGGATTGCAGCCTCCGGCGAATCGGCCGTCACCGTGAGATGGCCCATCTTCCGGCCGGCGCGGGCCTCGACCTTGCCGTAAAGATGCAGCCGGATGTCGGGATCGGAGAGCGCTGCGGTCCAGTCCGGAACGCCTCCCGCCGCCTCCCACACGTCTCCGAGCAGATTGGCCATGGCCGCGGGGCGGCGCAATTCGGTGGATCCCAGCGGGAATCCGCACACGGCGCGCAACTGCTGCTCGAATTGGCTGGTGACACAGGCGTCGAGCGTGAGGTGACCTGAGTTGTGCGGACGCGGCGCAAGTTCGTTGACGAGCAGGCGGCCGTCGGGAGTGACGAAGAGTTCCACCGTGAGCAGGCCCACGACCTGCAACGACTCGAGGATGCCGCGCGCCATGGCCATGGCCTCGGACGCGAGGGCTGGCGGTACTGGCGCGGGGCAGACGGTGATGTCGAGGATGTGATTCGCGTGGCGATTGCCGAACACCGGGAAGACCGCGGTGCCTCCATCCAGACCGCGGGCGGCGATCACACTGATCTCCTGGTCGAACGCCACGAACGCCTCGTAGATGCCCTCACCGCCGCGCAAGCCCTCGAAAGCCGTCGTCAGGCCCTCGCGTGAACGAAGCATCTGCTGGCCCTTGCCGTCATAGCCGAAGTTGGCGGTCTTCAGCACTCCGGGAAGCCCCAGGTCCCGGACGGCAGCCTCGAGGTCCTCGCGGGTGTGCACCGCCCGGAACGGCGTGACGGGAAATCCATGGTCCCGGAGGAAAGCCTTTTCCCGGAGCCGGTGCTGCGCGACGTGCAGCACGTGGCCGTCCGGACGCACCGGCGCGCGTTCCGCAGCGGCGCGGCTGGTGGCGCTGGGCACATTCTCAAACTCGAAGGTGACCACCGACACGCCCCGGGCGAATTCCCGCACGCGGTCCAGGTCCTGGTAGGCCGCGGCGATTTCCACATCCCCGACCTGGCCGGCGGGGGTGTCCGTGTCCGGAGAATACACGTGCACGCGATAGCCCATCTGGCGGGCTGAGAGCGCGAACATGCGTCCGAGTTGTCCGCTGCCCAGCACGCCGATGGCCGCACCGGGAAGGATCGGGGAGGGGGGCATGCGGGCGCAGACCGGCGGAAGTTCCCACTATTTCGCCAGCACCACCTCGGCATCGGCGTCGGCCGGCGCCAGCGGCGGTATCCCGGCGACCTCGGCGCGCGGCCCGGGCGCCGGCGGTGCGATCTCCGCCAGGGGCTCCGGTTGCGGGGGCGCCTCGGTACGGCTTTCCGGGGCGCTTTCGGCCTGATTGAAGCGTACCGAGACGATTCGGCTGACGCCGCGCTCCTGCATGGTCACGCCGTACAGGATGTCTGCCATGGAAATGGTGCGTTTGTTGTGGGTGATGATGATGAACTGGCTGGTTTCGGCGAAACGCTGCAGCACCCCCACGAAGCGGTTGATATTCGACTCGTCCAGCGGCGCGTCCAATTCGTCGAGCACGCAGAACGGCGAGGGCTTGACCTGATAGATCGCAAAGAGGAGGGCCACCGCGGTCATGGTCTGTTCGCCGCCGGACAGCAGCGAGATGGACTGGAGCTGCTTGCCGGGAGGCCGCGCGTAGATGTCAATGCCGGCCTCCAGCGGATCTTCGCCTTCGATGAGCCGCAAGTCCGCCTTCCCGCCTCCGAACAGCTCCACGAACATGGTCCGGAAGTTTTCCCGGATCTTTTCCAGCGTCTCGACGAACATGGCCTTTGTCTCGGTGTTGATCCGGTTGATTACCTCGGTGAGCTCGGTCTTGGCCTTGACCAGGTCCTCGTGCTGCGTGGCCAGGAAGGTGTGCCGTTGCTCGGTCTCCTCATACTCCTCGATGGCCACGAGATTGACCGGACCGATGTCGTCCAGCCGCCGCTGCAGCGCCGCCACCTGCTGAGCCACGGCGTCCCAGTCGGTGGTGAGGCCCGCGGCAGCCATCTCCTCGAACGTGACGGTTTCCACCCGGGCCGGGCCTTCATCGGCAAGGGTGATCTGGATCGCTTCGCTGCGGATGTCCTCCAGGTTCACCTGATACCGGGATTGAATGCGCTCCCGCAGGTTCTGCACGGCCATGGATTTCTGGGCGAGTTCGACCTCCAGTTGTCCGCGCCGGGTTTGGGAGATCATGAGCTGGTTTCGGTGATTGCGCAGCGACTCCTCGCGGACGCCGATCTCCGATTCCTGCGAGGCCTTGCGGTCCACCAGAGCGGCGATCTGCGCAGAAACTGCCGTCCGATCCTCGCCCAGCCGCACCATTTCGCGGCGCGACTGCTCGATCTCCGATTCGAAATGGCCGCGGCGTCCGGCATAGGCGCCCAGGTCCTGGCGAAGGCGTTCCGCCAGAGCTGTGAGTTCCCGGATGCGCGCCTCCAGGGGCGGACGCTGACGTCCGAATCCCCCGAGCACCTGCTCCTCGGCCGCCAGGGCGATGCGGGCTTCGCTGAGGGCGGCGTTCGCGGCGTCGCGACGCTGCCGCAGGGCTTCCAGATCCTGGTTCAATTGGGTGACGCGCGCCGCGGCCGTCTGCTCCGCTGCCTCCAGGTCGGCGATCTGGCGGGCGAGCTTTTCGCGTTTTTCCAACCCTTCGGCCTCGTGGGCGGTGAGCGTTTGCAGCTCGTACGCCACGGTTTCCAACTTCTGGGCCAGCGCGCGCCGGGAGTTCTCCAGCGCCCGGAATTCCCCCTCGCGGGTGGCGATGGCCACCTCGGCGGCCCGGAGTTCGGTGCGGGCCTCCTCCAGGCTGGCCTGCAGGGCGGTCTGCTCGGATTGCAGCGCCCCCTTCTGGCGGCTGGCCTCCGTTACCTGGGAGGAACAGCGGTCAAGTTCCGCCTGCAGTTCGGCAATCTGATTCTTGCGGCCGAGGATGCTGGCGGGGGCCTTGCCGGAACCGGCGGCGGATCCGCCAGTAAACACACCGTGGCGGCTGAGAAGATCTCCCCCATCCGTCACCCAGTCGAACTGAGGCCCGTGCTCGCGGAGTCCGGCGGCTGCGGTCGCGAGGTCCGGCACCAGCACCGTCCGTCCCAGCAGTGAGGCGGCCAGCGGACGCACCGATTCGTCGCACTCGATCAGCGGCAGCAGCCATTGCCCGCCGGCGGGCGCGGACGTCGCGGGGTCCGAATTCCCGGCAGGCGCCTCCCCGCGGAGGGACAAGGCGGCAATGCTGGCGCGGCCGCGACGCTCGGCATGCAGGCCGGACAGAATCGCGACCGCGCTTTCCGGCTGCTGGGTGAGCACGATCTGCAAGTGATGTCCCAATGCGGACTCCACCGCGGCGACGTGCGGAGCGGGGACCCGGATCTTGTCGGCCAGGGAGCCGAGCACCTCCTGGGCCTGCTTGAGTGCGGCGAGCGCCCCCTCGCTGAAGCCTTCGTGCTGGGTGTCGAGCTGCTGCAGCACCTGCAGCCGGCTCCGCACCTCGGCCTGCTGGCGCAGGGCCGCGTCCAACACGCCCTGGGCTTGCTGGATTTCCGGTTGCAGCGCCCGCAGTCGCTGCTGCCGCTCCTCGACCGTGCCACGGGTGGTTTGCGCCTGGAGACGCCCGGTCTCCACCTGGCTGCGGAATTCCCCGAGATGGGATTCCAGCCGTGCGGACTCCTCGGTCAGCGATCCTTGCTCGGCGCGCAGCTTTTCCAGGCGGACCACGTTGCCTTGTTTCTGCAGGTCCACCTGGTTGATCTCATTGCGCGCGCGGCCCAGTTGCTGGGCGGCGCTGAACGCGTGGGATTGCGCCTGCCGGATCTGTTCCTGGTGCTGGGACAGTTCCTGCTCAACGGCGGACAGGGCGCTCTGGCGCTCCTGGAGGGCGGCCCGCAGTTCCTGAACCCGCGCCTGGGATTCGGCCAAGCGTTGCTGGACCACGCCCAATTCCTCCTCCGCGATCTGCCGCCGCTCCTCCGCCTGGGTGACGTCGTGCAAAGCCCGCTCATTCTGCTGCTCCAGTTCGCGGATGCGCTCTTCGTGGAACCCGATCCGGTTTTCATGGCGTTCCGCCTGGGCCTTGAGTTCCAGCCCCCGCTGCTGATCTTCGGCGATCTGGCGGTCGAGTTCCCCGAGGGCGGTCCGCAATTGAAGCACCTCGTCCTCGAGCCGCAGCACCTGCGCCTGGGCGGACTCCATGTCGGACGTCAACTGGGCGACTGTAGCGGTGCGTTCGGTGATTTCGCCGGTCCACACGTCGAATTGATGCCGCGCCAACTGGGTGTCGAGGTTCTGGAGTTCCTGCGCCAGCGCCTTGTACCGCCGCGCTTTGCCTGCCTGGCGCTGAAGCGAGCCGATCTGGCGCTTCACCTCCTTGATGAGATCCTCGACCCGCAGGAGGTTTTGGTCGGTGTGCTCCAGCTTTCTCAGGGCCTCGCGCTTCTGTTGCTTGAACAGGGTGATGCCCGCTGCCTCCTCAAAGACCAGCCGGCGGTCATCGGGCTTGCTGGATAGAATCTGGGTGATGTTGCCCTGCGCCATCACCGAATAGCTCGTCTTGCCGACGCCCGTGCCGGCGAAGAGCTGCTGAATGTCGCGCAGACGGCATCCGACCTTGTTGATGAAGTACTGGGAGCCTCCGTCGCGAAACACCCGCCGCGTGATGGTCACCTCGTTGAACTCCACCGGAACCCCGGATGCACTCAACTGCGCGGTGTCCACATCCCCGATGGTCAGACTGACCTCCGCCATGCCCGTCGGCTTTCGCTGATCGGTTCCGTTAAAGATAACGTCGGCCATTTCGCCGCCCCGGAGCGCCTTTGCCGATTGCTCGCCGAGCACCCATCGGATGGCATCCGAGACGTTCGACTTGCCGCATCCGTTGGGCCCCACAATGGCCGTCGTCCCTCGCTGAAAGTTCAGCGTGGTCTTGTCCGCAAACGACTTGAAGCCGAGGACGGTCAGGCTCTTGAGATACATGACGTCTCAAAGTCAATGACCGTCACCCGGTATGGGCAAGGCCAAAACCACAATAGGCTGGGGTGAGTTGTTCACAAGAGCACAATTTGTGGGGCGGCTCGGTCGAGGGGCGCACGGTTCCGGGGTGCGGAGCCCGGCGTCCCGCCCGGTTCCTCGGAACCGATAAATTGCCTGGCACTTTGTGTTCATCGTGGCGCACAACCGGTCGATGAACTCCCGTTCGCCGGCCGGATCGTTGGCTTGACGGAACAGGGCAATGCGTTGACGCGCGGTGGCGGCAGTCAGGGCGGTGCTGGAAAGGCCTTCGAGTTTGGCGATCAATTCGTCGGCGGTGAGGGGCGCGGCGGGTTTGGCGGGGACTTCCAGTAGGAGATGGAAGTGATTGGAGAGGAGGCAGTAGGTGAGGACGCGCACGCCGCAGAAGGTTTCGTATTCGCGGAGGTATTTGAGGAACGGTTCGCGTTCGAGTTCGCCGAAGACGAACTGGCGATCCACGACGCGGGACAAGCAATGGTAGTAAGCGACCGGAAAGGAAGCCGGCGCTTTGAGACGGCGGTGACGCATCGCCCGAAGTTCACCCTGGAATCCCGCCTCCCCGCCATCGCTAGACTTATCGATAAATGTTCTGTCCCCTGGCAAGCTCACCACGGAGAACAGGTGAAGTTCGGCGCGCCGACGCCTCCCGCTGTCTCCCGCAACCCGCTCCCTCCACTCCAGCCTCTCAGGGCGTCACCGCTCGGAACAGCTCCACCGTGTTGGTCGGATTTATCAAGACCAGGGATTTCTCCGCGCGGTCCAACCAGTCCCAGCCGCCGGACACGGGTCGGGCACTCTGGAGTTTCAGTTCGGGCGGCACTCGGATCACCAACTGGCCATTGGTGGCGGCCAGACAGGTGAGGCGCGGTGCGCCGAGGCGATGGTAGGATCCTCTGCTTTCGGCCGTGAACGTGACGGCCGGATCGAGCGGATCCACCGTCACCGAAACCGCGGCGCTGTATTGGATATGGTGTTCGATCACGTTGCCGAAGCGCGGAGTGCGGGCCTCGACGCCCTCCCGCAATTGCACGGCCACGTTCAACTTGCCGCCCACCTCGACGGGGAGCGTATACGTGCCGTTGGGATTGGTGACCTCCACCACGACCTGCGAGGCAAACGAGCCGTTGGCCCGGTATGTCACCAAGGTGGCGGTTCGTTGGGCAGACGGACGCACCACAAAGTTGGTGGTGCGACGCCCGGTCGCCGAAGTTTCGTCCCGAAAGACGAGACGTTCCAGCCGGTCGCCCCCTGAAAAACTAATCTCCACGCGCACCGAATTACTGGTCCCCACCGGCAGCGTCGCGGACGTAAAGGTGAGACGATCTTGAAAGCTGGGTTCGGAGAATGAAAACGCGCTACCCGGTTCGGTGGAGAGCACACCGGAGTACACGGGTGTGGGACAGGTGCTAAAGCCGCGGTTCAGCACCGAGGCGGCACCCTCGATGGCGAGATGGCCATATTCTGCCAGGCCCAGCGTACTAGCCTCGACCAATTGATCGTAACCACAATCCGGGGTGCCACCGAGGCCCTGCGCGAAAGCCCTGCCCGTGCCGACGAGGAATGGGGGCAGAGTGGATTTCATCGAGTTGTATCCGCTGTCGCCCTTAAAACCGATCTCACTCAGCACTGACGCATTCCCGCGCAGGTCCAAATCGGGACCGAAGCCCTGGGCGAGGGGCCGCGGCCCGGCAGTGAACAGGATGACAAGAGCGGGGATAAGAAGGTGAAATACACGCATGGATGGCCAGCGAGGCTGCAAATCGGGCCACCGATGTGAGCCTTGGGTCAATTGAGAAGTGGTTCCTCCCCCGGCGAAGCGTAAAAACCAAATTCCTATCAGCGATAGATCGCCTGGCACTTTGTGCTTTCTCCCAGTCTTTTGGGTGGGGAGCGTACGCCTCTGGCGTGCGGAACCGGGAGTGCCCCGGCGAAGGCAGGCGTCCCGCCCGGTGCTTCGTGCACTGACTTTCCTTCCTGGGCGTCGCTGGCGAATGAGTCCTGGAGAGGAGAACAGTCCACGAGGGTCTCGGCGGGACGCCCAGACCCACACGCGGGACGCGTGTGCTCCATCCAAAAAGCTGAGAGGCGTCCCCTGGCACTTTGTGTGGAGCGGAAGGGAGCCATGGCGCCGAAAGAAGGCCGCCGGGCTGTCCCCGGCGGCCGTCGTGCGGCGGGGGGGCTATTTCAGCGTGACGTTCGACGGCGGGGTGATCGTGCCGCCAGGGTCCGCGTTGAAGCCGAAGGTCGCCTTGCCGCCCGCTTTAAGCGACCCGTTCCATGCAGCGTTCCGAACCGTGTAGCGATTGCCCACCTTTGAGACGAGCACCGCATCCCACAACGTGGTGATGCGGTGCGGAAAATCGAAGGAGAGTGTCCAGCCGTTGAGGTTCGGTCCCGAAACATGCGTTACCGTGGCGGACCCGGTGAACCCGCTTCCCCAATTGCTCGTGGCCTTCAGGTCCAATCGCCCCCGAACCGCGCTTCCGGTGGTGGGCGCGCTCCCCGTGGATCCCGTGGAAGCGGCCGGCGTGCCCTTGAAGACGAAGGAGGAGGGCCGGACTCCGGGGCTCGCCGAGGCATTGAATCCGAAGCTCACCGTGGCGCCTGGCGCGATGGATCCGTTCCAGGAGGCGTTGCCAAACGTCTGCGTGGTGCCCGAGACGCTTTTGCGCACGGCGTTCCATTGCTCGGTGACCGTTCCATTGAGCGCGAAGGCCAGTGTCCACGCGCCGATCAGCGCGGTGCCCCGGTTGGTGATGCGCACCGTGCCGGTGAATCCGGTGGGCCAGCGATTGTCCTCCGTGAAGGTGAGGGTCGCGCCGCCCTGGGTGACCGTGATCGCCGGCGCCGGCGGATTGGGGGCCGGAGTTCCGGAACCTCCGGTACCCGTCCCTGTCCCCGTTCCGGAGCCACCGCCGGTTCCGCCGCCGCCGGTACTTCCTCCGGCCCCGGCGCCCGGCAGCGAATGGCTTCCGTTCAGCAGAAAGTCGTAGGGAGCGCCCACCCGGGAGTAGGCCGGGGAAGCGTTGAAACCAAAGACCAACTTCTGCCCCGGCTGGATGGCGGCATTCCAGGCTTCGTTGGTGACCGTGTACCGGTTGCCGATTCTCGACACCAGCCGCGAACTCCAGACGTTCTGAAGGTCTCCGTTGAGGCCGAAGGAAACGCTCCAGCCGCGCCACAGATACGGCGTGGTGTTGGTGATGGTGACTTCGCCGCTGAAGCCTGTGCTCCATTGGCTTTGCACCTGGAAGTGCGCGGCGAGGTGGGCGTGTCCGCCGTGATCCGTGGAGTCGGGCGGCAGCACGGTAGGGCCGTCGTAGGGATTGCCATAGCCCGAGCCGTCCCCGAAATCCACGTCGCTGATGGAGAAGAACGCCTCGCCCGCGGGGTCAATCCGCTGCCAGATTACGTAGAGGACGTGGTGTCCGGTGCGAGCCGGCAGTTCGGTGTCGAATGTGTAGAGATTTCCCTGCCGGCGGAAGAATTCCGCGCCGGGCAGCGGCTCGAGATCCGACCAGCGCAGCGGCTGCAGCGGATTCCAGCCCTGGCGGGAGATGAAAGCCTGGAAGAAACTGGGATCGTGCGGCACGTGCGCGTTGAAGATCATGTGGTACGGACCGCGGTGAACCCGTGTCTTGGGCCAGTCCGATCGCAACAAGTCGAGACCCGCGTACTTGGCGCGGCCGGCGCTGGCCAGTTGGCCGTCGGGAATGATCGCCCGATAGTTGTAGTCGGGTACCAGACGGTTCACTTCATGCCAGTCGTAGAACGCCTGGGTGCCGGCCACGGCGATGGCCGCGCGGCTGGAGGGATGGTCCGGACTCTGCGGATCCTCCAGGTAGATTTGGTACACCCGGCTGACGGGTCGGGACATGGATCCGTGGGCCAGTGCTGGGGCGAGGGACGCGATCAGAGACAGCAGCAGGGCTGCCAGGGGGGCTTTCATGAGGGGATGATTCCCACCAACAGCCGGCGCTCCAGTCGCCCCCGGGTTCAGGCGTGTCCAACTGCAGGTGATGACAACCCATTCCCGCGTGGGTTTTCATTGTCAAGGAATCGTCCCGCGCCGCCGGGTATCTTGGGAGAACTCGCCAGCCGGCGCGGGGTCTGTCCCCCGAACACCAAATCTCGAAATCTTCTTCCTCCGCGCCCTTTGCGTGAGCCTCAGTAACTTCCAACGCACCTCAGGTCACTCAGAACTTGAGGGTGATCTGCCCCGCGAAGAGGTTGTTACCCTGGACTCCGGGCGCCTGCTCGTCGCCGTAGGAGTATTGAAGCTTCAGCTGCCAGTGCCGGTTGAACCGGTAGCCGAGGGCGAGGTCCATCCGCCAGGCGTTGTTGTCCCATCGCACTTCCCCGCCCGCGCCGTCGGACACGTTGCCGAAGAGCATCAGATTCATCCGGCCGGCCGCCCAGAGATGGGTCGTGACCTTGTATTTGGCTTCCACGTAGCCGCCCAGGAGATCGGCATGGCCCACGTTGGGAACCTGGAAGCGGGCGACAAACAGCTCCGACCACACCTGCCACCGGTGACGCGACCATGAGACGTCCACTCCGGCGGTGTACTGGTTGAAGTCCCCGAGGTCGGTGCCCGGCGGCAGCGTGGGCGCGGCCTCGGGGAGCAGATAGGCGCCGCCGCTTCCAGAGAGGCCGATATTCCATTCGGCCGACGGCCGCCAACCGGCGCGTCCTGAGACGGTGGGATTCGACCATCCCAGATCAAACGCGCTCCAGGCCGACGGGCGCGACGACAGCGCGGCATTCTTCACCTCCACCGCATAGTCGAAACGGTCCACCGAACCGAAGAACGAGCCGCCCGAGGTGTACGACGGACCCCAAATCAGCGGGACCCACGCGCCCTTGTTGGCGGGCATGGCCTTGCGGCTCAGAAACGCCTGAAGGCTGGCCGGCGCGTTCATATCGCTGATCGTCAGCACCTGTTCGTAAGGCGTAGGCGCGGTGACGAACGGGCTGTCCCACGAGTAGTGGCGGCGCACCCAACTGCCGAAACAGGTGGCGAATTCGCCAAACTGCAGGTTGGCCACTCCGTCGGGCGAGGGCGTCCAGCGCAGGAGATACTCGAAGAATTGCGCATCCCGCACCTGCGCCCGGGGATCGAATCCGCGGTTGGCCTGGAACTGGGTGAAGGCATACCACTGTTCCCCCAGTTGCGCCTCGCCGAACAGGCGTAGCCGCGGATTCACAAACGGCGTGTCGCCGAAGATCAGCCCGGGCGGCGGGTCCTGGTACACGTAACCCTCGAGGTCGGAGATCGTGGAGAAAACGACCCGCGCCGTGCCGTCCGGGGTCGAAAGGTCCAGCGCCTCCTGGACACGGTCGAGGAACTCCTGGGCCGCCAGCGGACGCAAACCCGCGACGGTGAGGGCCGCGGCCACCAGGCCTTGGATGGCGATGCGGTTCATCGGGGAGCGGTGTCAGATTGGATCGGCAATCGAAGGCCGACCAGTTCGAATGCCTGCACCTCGCCGGAGAAGCCTTTGAGTTTTACCGGCGGCAGGGGACGGACCTCGGCCCGGTCGCCAAGGGCGAGGCGCGTGGCGTCATCCAGCACCACCTGCCCGGGCCGGGCCAGGCTGCACAGGCGCGAGGCCAGGTTCACCCGCTCCCCGATCACCGTGTAATTGAGGCGGTCGAGAGAACCCATGCATCCGGCGACCACTTTTCCCGTGGCGACACCGATGCCCACCTCCAGACGGTGCCGGGAGACCTGGTTCAGTCCCCGGCGCACATCGAGAATGTCGAGAGCGCACCGGGCGCCATCCAGCGCGTCCTGTCCCCGGCTCACCGGGGCGCCGAAGAGCGCCATCAGCAGGTCGCCCACGAACTTGTCCAGCACGCCGTGATGCGTCTTCACCACCCGTGTGAGCGCGGTCATGTGCTCGTTCAAGAACTCGATGATCTCGCCTGGGGCCATGTTTTCGGTGTGTGCGGTGAAGCCCCGGATGTCGCAGAAAAGCATGGTGACTGGCCGCTCTTCCCCGCCCAGCGCGAGCCCGCCCTCGATGAGTTGCCGCGCCACCCGTTCGTCCGCCACCGAGTTCAGCACGGTGCGGTAGCGCTCCTTGAGTTCCAATCCGGCGGTCATCTCGTTGAACGCCGACGCGAGCTCGCCGAGTTCGTCGCGTGCGCGCACGGGGACCTGGATCCGGAGATTTCCGCGCAGGACCTCGGCGGTGCCACGCTGCAGTTCCCGGATGGGAACCGACAGGCCGTGGGCCAGCGCCAGGCTGAGCAGGAGGGCGCCGCCGAGCGACACCGCGCCAAGTTGGAGGATCTGGCGCCGCAGTAGCGCCTGCTGCCGCTGCGCCTCCGCCAGATTGTGCACGCCCACCTGACGGGGAATGTCTCCGGGGCGGTTCCCTGGGGACACTTCCGCCAGGGCACGGAACGCCACCCGGTGCGGCTGGCCGCCGAGCGGAATTTCAAATTCCCCCGCGCCCTCCCCGGCGCGTCCGATGTGGTCCGCGAGCGCCGTTCGAAGGACCCCGAGGCTGTCGGCGTCGAGGCTCGAAGCGCGGGTGAACAGTTCACCGTCGGACCAGATGCCGAAGCGCAGGTCGTCTTCTCCCTTCGGGGAGGCGTGGACCGCACCGCCCGGTCCCGGCGCCGGATCCCCGGGAAGCACCGCAGGAAACGCCAGCAGCAGCGCCCCCAGCGGGACCGCCTCATCCGGTCCGGGAATCCGGGTCAGGACGATCTCCAGCGGTTGCGCCCCCCGGCCCCCGCCGCGGAACGCGGCGATGCGGATCAACTGATCCGCCGGTCCGTGGAGAACCTGTGCCACCGGAAGTCGCCGTCCGTCCCGTTCCCACGTGTCCACCCGGCCTGCGCCGGCAGTGGATTCGGGCGGGGGAATGACGGTCCCCTGCGCGTCGAAGAACAGGAAGAAGGTGGGACGCGGATTTCGCGGCGAGTCGCCGTCCAGCGTCCGCAGTTCGTCCGTGGCGGTCCGGTAAAGAAGCTCCGCGTCATTCTCCTCCGCCGCGGCGCGGAGGCGCACGGAGGTGGTCACCGCGCTGCGGCAACGTTCCCGGACGGCTCCGAGACGGGCGGCCTGCAATTCGGCGAACCGGTCGAACTGGGTCTGGAACTGGTGATCCGAAAGCCGCTGGTAGGCGTCCCGCACCCGCCGCTGCGCCACCATCAGGGAGCCGCCGGTGGCCAGGACGACCACCGCCATCATGGCCAACACCAGCTTGAAGCGGATTCCGGATCGCGGCACGTCAGGGAGCGGGAAAGTCCACGCGCAGGACGGAGTCGGCTCCGAGTTCGACGGGATGTTCCCGCACCACCTTCTCGTCGAGCCACGCCTTCAATAGGTACCGGCCGGCCGGCAGACCGGTGAGCCGATAAGCGCCGTTGGTGTCGGTTCGGGTAAAATAGGGCGTGTCGAGCACCAGGATCGTCGCCCGCATGTGAGGATGAATCTCGCAGTTGAGCCGCACCACGCCGGGACGGTCGAAGACCTGCGGCGGCGGGGTGTCGCCCCGTGCGTAGCGTCCCAGGTCGAAGCGCTTGGGTTTCGAGTAGGAGAAGACGTTGTGAAACAGGTCGTCGTGATTCGGAAACTCCACGGCCGTGCCCGCGAGCACGGGGAGCAGCCCGTCTTCGAACTGAAGATGCTGCTGTGCCAGCACCGCGTTGGTGGACGGAGGCGCCGCGGGAAAATCGCCTTCGAGAAAGACCACGGCCGCCGGCGGTGGCGGCGGCCCGATCGGATGGGCTGGCACGTTTTCGTAGCGCGGGGGGATCGGACGCCTGGCAGGCATTGGCGAAAGCTGCACCACCCCTTCGATCACCGAGGCGGCGGACAGAAGACTTTCCGCCAGCAGCACGGCCACGATCAGGAGGCTCCGATGCGAAGGCAGCGCCATGGCCTCATGCTGGCAAGACGGGGGCTCTCACGCAACGACCTGCGGATCCTCTCCACTGAGACCGGTGTGCGAAAGTCTGCTGGCGATTTCCCTCCGTGCCTTTGGGCCTCTGCGGTGAACCGCCTGGCGGGCGAACTCGTCTCTTCGCGTTACCGTCCCGAGAGGACCTGCTCGATGCGCTCGCGGAGTTCGGCGTTGATGCTGTCCGACGGCCGTTCGCCATCAATGATGGCGAAACCGTAGGTCTTCTGCAGCCGCCGGAAGGTGTCGCGCATGCAGGCCTGGTACTTCAGGAAGCTGTCGAACATGTCGCGGGACAACCCCAGGTCCATGCCGCTTTCCCAATAGTCGAGTGATTGGTTTTTGGCGAAGACACGCTGGACGAGCTGCTCCGGCGAGACCTCGAGGTAAAACACCGCGTCCGGAACCAGCGCGATTCCGAAGAGATTGCGCAGCCACAGCTCATCCATGCCCCGGACCAGATCCCGCGCCATCAGGGTGTAGATGTAGCGATCCGCCAGAACGATGGCCCCTGCCCGCAATGCCGGCAGGATGGAGTGCTCCAACTGGTCGGCAAAGTCGGTGGCATAGAAGAGGGACAGGGTTGTTCGGGAGAGGATGTTGCCTTGCTGGGCCAGTTCGAGCTGTTCGCTGACCAGACTCGAGCGTTTCAGTCCGACTTGAAGGGTGGCGTGGCCGTTGCTTTCCAGCCATTGGACGAGCTGGGAGATCTGCGTGGAGCGTCCGGAGCCGTCTGCTCCCTCGATCACGATCAGTTTGCCGCTCAGTTTGGCGAGGTCCACGCCCGGGAGGCCGTGTCCGAAGAATCGCTTCGGACTGATCTCCGGGACGACGACGCTGGCGCTGCTGGCGGCCGGCCGGCGGGGTGGGCGCGGCGGACTGGGCTTGCGTGCGGGCATGAGTCAGGTCGCTTTCGGGGTGGAGTAGTGCTTCAGGTTCACCCGGGCGGCGACCATGCTCCGCACCACGCCCTGCTGCTCCTCGATGCGCTGGTTGGCGTCGATCATCGTGAATTGAAACTCGGTGCTCATGGCCAGGTATTGCTCGAAGATGCGGCCCTGAAAGAGCCGGAAGCTTTCATAGGGGTCGGGGGAGAGCTTCAGGTCCATGCCGGCCTCGTGAAATTTGAGCACCGGGCGGTTGTCGAGAATGCGCATGAGCGACACCTCCAGATGGGCCTTGAAGAAGAAGGTGATGTCGGGCAGTGCGGCAAAGTCATAGACGCCCCGCACCCAGTCCCGGGGCACGCCGCGAACGACATCCCGGGCGAACGCCGTGAACGCGTACCGGTCGCAGAGCACGAGATACCCCGCGCGCAGCAGGGGCAGCAACTGCCGCTCGTAGCGGTCGGCGAAATCAGTGGCGTGGATCAGGCTGAAGGTGGTGGCCGTGAGCAGGTTCTCCTTCTTTCCCCGGCTGGTGGCGCTTTTCACCAGGGCCGACGAATTCCATTCCGAGAAGAAGACCTTGCACCCCTGCTGTTCGAGCCACTTCTGCAGGAGGTGGACCTGGGTGGATTTTCCGGAGCCGTCGAGGCCCTCGACGGCGATCAATCGCCCAGGAAATCCCAGTTCCGCAAACGTGCGCATCATCGCGGCACAAACCTAGGAACGACCCCCTTCCATACAAAAGGGAATTTCGTCACAAAACCGTCACAAACGAACCCCGCCTGCGGGACAACGCGCTGGCTCCATTGGGTGAAGGCGAGACACGGATCTCACGGATTAACCCGGAGAGGAGCCCTTTCTCTTCCGTGAAAATCCGTGAAATCCGTGTCCAGAATTTGGCCCCGCCCTTGGCGCGGAGCACAGTGGAGTCCAGGCTCGCGCCATGCGACCGTTTCCCAGCGTGGTGACCTTCGTTTGGATCCTCGCCGCATTCCCCCTCCTGGCCGCCAATCCCGCGGTGGAGGATCCGCGGACACCGCCGCGGCCATCGGCCCTCCGATTCGAGGTGCGCGCGGCGTCCGGATTACTGCAGGAACCGGCGTCGGGACGCCTCCTGGTGGTCCTTGGACGCACCCGCAGCCCGGAGCCCTGGGAAGGAATCGGGGATACAGGACTCGACGCCGCGCCCCTGCTGGGACGCGACGTCGGGGACTTCGGGGCCAGAAGCCGCGCGATCCTCGACCGCGATTCGGCATTGTTTCCGTTCGCCCGGCTCGGGGATCTGCCGGCGGGCGATTATTGGGTTCAGGCGTTGCTGCGGACCAACCGGGACCTGCTGCTCAACGGGGCTCCGGGCAACCTGCTGAGCGAGCCCGTCGCCGCCCGCCTCGATCCAGCGCGCGGCGGTACCGTGCGCCTGACGCTCGACCACCGGCTGCCGGAGGAGACGCTGCCGCCGGACACCGAATGGCTTCGCTTCGTGAAATGGCGCTCCGAGGCGCTGAGCAAGTTCTGGGGACGCCCGATCCATCTTCGCGCCGGTATTGTGCTGCCCAAGGGTTGGTCGGAACAGCCGGAGCGGCGGTATCCGCTCCTGATCACCATCGGCGGCTTCGGCACGCGGTTCGCGGCGGTGGAGGATTCCCTGCGTGAGGGCCATCCGTTCCGCGAAGCCTGGCTGGCGGACGACGCGCCGCGGTTCGTGCGACTGCAACTCGACGGGGCGGGTCCGCTGGGCGATCCCTACCAGGTGGATTCCGAGAATCACGGGCCCTACGGCCAGGCGCTGATCCGCGAGCTCATTCCCGAAATCGAGTCGCGGTTTCGCTGCCTCGGGACGCCACAATCCCGAGTGCTGACGGGCGGTTCCACAGGCGGCTGGGTGTCGTTGGCGCTGCAGGTGCTGTATCCGGACTTCTTCGGCGGTTGCTGGAGCGGGTATCCGGATCCGCCGGATTTCCGGGCGCTGCAACTGGTGGACATTTACCGGCACACCAATGCCTTTGTGAACGAATGGGGCTTCGAGCGGCCCTGCGCCCGCGAGGTCAATGGCGACACGCGGTTCACCATGCGCCACGAAACCCAGTTGGAGAACGTGCTGGGCTCGGGCGATTCGTTCGTGAGTTCCGGAGGGCAGTGGGGTTCGTGGAACGCGACGTACAGTCCGCGCGGCGAGACGGGCGCGCCCCTGCCCATCTGGGATCCGCGCACCGGAGTGCTGGACCGCTCCGTCGCGGATGCCTGGCGACGCTATGACCTGAGGCGGCATCTGGCGGTCCGCTGGGAGCAGGTGGGTCCGCAGCTCCGAGGGAAGATTCGCATCTGGATGGGCGATGCCGACACCTACTTCCTGGACGGGTCGGTGCGAATGTTTGACGAGTTTCTGAAGGGGGTTCGCCCGCCCGCCGACGCCCGGATCGAATTCGCGCCCGGACAACCCCACGGCTGGGAGCCGCGCTCCTGGAAAGAATTGCTTCGGGAGATGTCGGCGGCCACGGGGTCATAACTCCATTCCTGGTGGGACGAGGTGTCCGAGCCCAATCTTTCTCCGGGTTCCCCTGTCCCCATCTTCCTCTGCCGGGCCCTGGCCACTTCTTTGGGGAGCGGGGGAAGTTCCAGCACGTTGGCGCTCCCATGTTTTCCGCAGCCCGGCCGCCCGCGACGCCGGAGATCGAGCGCTCGCCGGTCAGCGGGTGGATGCCTCTTGCCGCCGGATGAACTCGCCCAGCAAGGGCAGGGCGAAGGCATACCGGCCGTAGCGGTTCTTGTACACCAGACCGCTGTCGCCCAAGGCGGCGAGTATCTGGTTCACCTGGCTGCTGCCGAAAGGCTTGGAACCCGACTTCCGTGACCGCGCCACGATCCTGGCGACCGAGAACTCCTCGTCGCAGTTTTCCAGTTGGGCGATCACGGTCAGCAAATCCCGCTGGCGATCAGTGACCCGATTCCAGCGGCCGGCGAAGAAGTCCGAATCCAATTTGCGCACAATCTGCGCGACGGTGATCTCGGGATCCACCGTGCTGGCCAGCTGCTGCTGAAGGTAGGCGTCGAAGAGTTCGCGGCAGAAGAACTGCACGAAGTACGGGTAGCCGCCCGACTGGCGGATGACCGCCTCGATGGCGGCTTCGGGAAGCACCGCGGGCCCCGGCTTCTTCCTCATGGGAACCGTAATCGCCTCCCGGCACTCCGCGTCCGTGAGCCGCCCAAGCGTGACCACCCGGAACATCCGCTCGGCGAAGGTCCGTGTCTCGACGAGCTTGGGAAACAGGGTCGGCAGACCGGTGAGCACCAGCAGGAGCGGCAGGCCCTTCTTCTGGACGGACTGAAAGACATCCAGCAGCAGGGAGAGCGGATACTGGCCCGCCTCCGCCTGATCGCTGAGGTTCTGGGCTTCGTCGTAGGCCAGCACGATCCCGCGACAGGCGGTGGACGTCAAACAGCTCCACACCAGCTCCAGCACGGCCTTGAGTTTGTCCGCCGACAGACCGGGCGTGGTGTCATAGACCCGCCGCAGCAGGTCGAAGTCCAGGCGAATGGCGACTTTCTCCGACTCCGCCCGAAACCCGAGCCGGCGATGCTCGACCTCCTGGACCACCACGCCCGACACCAGCGGCGCCAGATCCGCCAGAATGCGGATGGCCAGGTTGTCCTCGCTGACGCTCGCGGTCTCGGAAAGATCCGTGCCCGCCCACATCCAGCCGGCCTTCAGGGCGATCGGCTTGAAGGTCTCCAGCAGCACCGTCTTGCCCACTCCGCGCAATCCGGTGAGCACCAGATTGGACATCACCGGGCTCTGATTCAGCAGCGCGGAGAACTCCGCCTTCTCATCCTCGCGCCCCGCCAGATACGGCGGTGGATGGCCGGCGCCTGGGCGAAACGGATTCTGGTACAACGGGATGGCCACAGATTTCGTTGTGATTATCCGATGAACTACTTTTAGTCAATATTATAAAAGTAGTCATGAGTGAAAATTCATCTAAATCTGGACGATCCCCCTCATCAGGGTGGACTCGATCGTCTCCGGCATCCCGCCGGCCGTTCCGGGCGGATCGGACTTTTTTCCCGCGAATGGGGCGTGCAGTGTGGCGTCTGCTCGCCATGCGTCTCCGCCTACTGCTCCTTCCGGCCGTCCTGATGGCGTTCCTCCACCCCCGGATGGTCGCCCGGGATCTGCCGCCGGACGGCCTTTTTTCCCGCACCAATCTGGTCGCGTGGTGCATCGTGCCGTTCGACTCGAAGAAGCGTTCCCCGGAGGATCGCGCGGCGATGCTGGACCGGTTGGGCGTGAAACGCCTTGCCTACGACTGGCGCGCCGAGCACGTCCCGACCTTCGACGCCGAGGTCGAGGCGTTGCGGCGGCATGGAATCGAGCTGACCGCCTGGTGGTTTCCGGCCGGACTGAATGACGACGCACGCGCCATCCTGGCCTGCCTGGAACGGCATCGGTTGCATCCGCAACTGTGGGTGACGATGGGCACGGAACCCGAACCGGACCCGGCCCGGTTGGCGGAAAAGATCCAGGGAGCAGCGCACGCCCTGGCCCCGGTGTGCGAAGCGGCGGCCCGCATCGGCAGCACGGTGGGCCTCTACAATCATCTCGGATGGTTTGGAGAGCCGACCAACCAGGTGGCCGTCATCGCCCGGTTGCGCGCGGCGGGGCACACCAATGTCGGGTGCGTGTACAACCTTCACCACGGTCACGACCACCTCGACACCTTTGCGGCGCAACTGGCCGTCCTGAAACCGCATCTCCTGGCGGTGAATCTCAACGGCATGGTCCGGCAGGGCGACCGCATCGGACGCAAGATCGTTCCGCTGGGCGCCGGCGACGAGGAATTGCGGTTGCTGCGGGAACTCCAGTCCAGCGGCTGGCGGGGACCGGTGGGGATTCTGGGGCATACCGAGGAGGATGCCGAAGCAAAGCTGCGCAAGGAACTGGACGGTCTGGCGCGCCTCGCTCCGTGGATCGCCGGATCGCCCGCGAGTGCGGGAATCCCCGCCTCCTCGGGCAAGGATCCGGGATCCCAGGCGGAAAAGGACTGGGTGGACAACCGCTGGCAGGAGACGGAGATCGGCCCGTTCCTGGCCTCCAGCCTCAAGCTGCCGTCAGGTCCGCCGATTGCGAAGGGATTGAGCCTCCAGGTGGGTTCAAAGGCCCTGGCCGCGGTGGCGTATGACATGGGCAGCGCGTCGTTTCGCGCAGCCTGGACGGGCAAGTTCCTGAAGTTCGACCCGACCCGCTTCGGATTGATCGGCATGCCGCGTCCGGCATCGGATCCCTGGCTGCTGATGCCGGCGGCGCCGGCGTGGGGTGGAGCCCGGGTGCAGGTGGAAGGCTGGCGCGTCCACGGTCCGCGCACCGTGATCGAATACCGCGTGGATGAAATGGCCGTGAAGGAGATGCCGTGGGCCGACGCCACGCCGGCCGGGGTGGTCGTGATGCGTGACTTCGTCCTGGGACCTCGCCAGCGGCCGCTCAGCCTTCGAGTGGCGCCGCCGGCACCGGCGGATTCGCAGCCGAAGATCGCCTCGGAATCCCGGGACATTGAGACTTCGGACGGCCGGCGGAACTCCCGGAAGGTCAGCCGGTTGACCTGGGTGAAGGCGGGACGCGTCCACGTAGCGGCCCTCATGGGACCTCACGGAGCAGTCGCAGGAGACGATCAGCAGGGGGTGTCCGTGGACCTCGGAACGGATGACGGGCCATCGCTGCTGGGTGTGGCCTATTGGAGCGGCAGCGAAGGAGATCTGCCGGCGTATTTGGAGTGGGAGCAACAGCACTTTGAACGATTCGACGTAGCGCCGTTTACTGAGCCCGGCCCGGCGCGCTGGACCGCCCTCCACACGGTGGGGCAGCGGGGATCGGATACGGACTTTCTCGCCGTGGACACCCTCACCATGCCCTACGACAACCCGTGGAACGCCCTGATGTTCGCCTCCGGCGTGGACGTGACCTCCGACGGCGTGGCCTATGTCAGCACCATTCATGGCGATGTCTGGCAAGTGAGCGGCGTGGACGACTCCTTGCGGGATCTGACGTGGAAGCGGTTTGCCACGGGCCTCTTTCAGCCGCTCGGTTTGAAGGTGCGGGACGGAGGGGTTTATGTGCTGGGTCGCGACCGCATCACCCGGCTCCACGATGAGAACGGGGATGGCGAGGCCGACCGTTACGAAAGTTTCTTCGACGGCATCGCCACCTCGACCGGCGGCCACGATTACGTGACCTGCCTGGAGAAGGACACCGCCGGAAACCTGTACTACGTGGATCCTGCGGGTGTGCATCGGGTGGCGGCGGACGGTCGGAGCCAGGAGACGCTGGCCACCGGGTTTCGGAATCCCAACGGCATGGGGGTCCGCCCCGATGGGCGCGTGGTCACTGTGGCGCCGCAGCAGGGCGAATGGACGCCGTCCTCCTTCATCGCGGAGGTTCATCCGGGCGGCTACTACGGCTACGGCGGGCCGAAACCTGCGCCGGAGCGTCCCTTGGGATACGATGCCCCACTCTCCTGGCTTCCCCATGGCGTGGACAACTCCAGCGGTTCCCAAGTCTGGGTGCCCGAGGGGCAATGGGGCGCGCTGGGCGGCCAGATGCTGCACCTGCTGTGGGGGCGGTGCGGGATGATGCTGGTGCTGCGGGATACGGGCGGCGATCCCTCGGGACCGGCCCTTCAAGGTGCGGTCGTGGCGCTGCCGGGGAAATTTCTGAGCGGACCGAACCGCGGATCGTTTCATCCCACCGACGGCTCCCTGTTCGTCGCCGGAAGCACCGGCTGGCAGACCAGCGCGGTCAAGGACGGCTCGGTGCAGCGGGTGCGATTCACCGGCAAGCGGATGGCCCTGCCGGTCGGATATCGTGTCCTGCCCGGCGGCATCGAGATGACATTCTCCGTGCCCCTTGATCGTGCCACGGCGGCGGACCCAGGCAGTTATTCCCTGCGCCAGTGGAACTACCGGTACGCCCGCGACTACGGGTCCAAGGACTGGTCGGCATCCGACCCGAAGCGCGAGGGACGCGACGAGGTGGCGATCCGCTCGGCGTCCCTTCAGCCCGACGGCCGCACCGTCGTGCTCAAGATTCCCACCTTGGGTCCGGTCATGCAGTGGGAGCTGAAGTACAATCTCGATGCCGCCGACGGTGGACGCCCCTTGAAGGGATCCCTGTGGGGAACCGTGAACCGCGTGAAGGAGGAAGATCGCTGACTTCGGAATGGGTGGGGGTCCGAGGCGGCTCCCCCGATCTGGCCTTTGCGTCCTTCGCGGTCTTCGCGGTCTTTGCGGGAGACTGGGTCCGCCAGGATTTCGATGAAGAGGTCCCGCGACTCGTGGACACGGCATCCGCAGTTGCGCTTCCGGCTTCGCCGCGCTGCGCCCTCTGCGTGAGGCTCACCGGTTCGCCGGCTCCGGAAGCTGCAATCCGGCGAGGCGGAGAGCGGACACCACGTTGCGCGCCATGGCGGTGTCGGAATAGCGGCTCCACACCGCCGCCTTTCCGGTGGCTCCTAGCGATGCCAGCCGGGCCGGGTCCGCCAGCAGGGGTTCCAGGGCGGTCGCCAAGGCGGCGGATGTATTGGGAGCGTAGAGGACGCCGCCGCCAGTGTCCTTCAGCACCTCGCCAAACGCCGACACGTCCGGCTGCACGAGGGGGGTTCCTGCTGCCAGAGACTCGACGAGGTACAAACCGAAGGACTCGCTCATGCGCGACGGCACCGAAATCAGGTCGCAGGCGGCATAGAACGCAATCTTGTCCTCCCGGCTGACATTCGGGTGGAACGACACGGACGTCTCCAGACCCGCAGCGCTCAACCGCCCGCGAAGTTCGGACACGTACGCCTGATCGCCCGGTCCGCAGCCGCCGCCGACCCGCAACCGCAGGTTCGGATGCCGTCCGCCCGTCCGGAGGGCGAGGAACGCGTCCACCACCACGTCCAATCCCTTGTCGGCGCACATCCGCGCAAAGAAACCGAGGGTGATCGGATCGCCGGGCGCCTTCCGGTTCCGCTCCGGCAGCGCATCATAGCCCTCGAGCAGGATCCCATTGGGCACGACGCAAAGACGCGCCGGATCGAGACCGAGACGCGCAGACATCCGGTCCGCAAAGTAGCGGGTGGGTGACACCCAGAGATCCACGTCGCGCGCCCGTTCGCGGAGGGTCTCCCAGGATCGCGTGCGCCAGGGCTCGCCCATCGAATCCAGGAAGGTCTCCTCGCTTTGGAGAAAACAGACCACCGGACATCCCAGCGCCTCCCGAAGGCGCCGGGAGAAGCCTGCCAGGAGGGCATTGGAGAGCAGCACGGCGTCCGGCGATTTCACGTGCCGGAGCCAGCCCGCCATTTCCTCCAGGTCGCGTGCCTGATTGCCGCGCTCGCCGAGGAGCATGGATACCGTCAGTTCGCCAACGTCCGACGCCCGGGTCTTGGCCGCCTTGCCCGCCGCCCAGCGAAGCAGGGCCGGTGAATCCGCCAGGCGGCGCAGCCAGCCCGGGGCCTTGCGATACCAGGCGAGTTGCTGGTCGAGATACACATTGATGCCGCCGAAGAACGTGGGGGTGCCATTTACCGTGGGCGACTCATCGAGAGTCATGGGCAGATACAGCGGCACCATCACGGTGTCATATCCGAGGCGGCGAAGGGCGGCGACCAGCGCGTTGTCCCGGAAACAGTTTCCGCAGTACATGCCCCCGGCGCCGGGAGTGAGTTGGATCAAAGTCATGCGGTGCGCGCGGCCCAGCATAACACAGCACCGCCGGGAGTCGCCGCGCAATGCGCGGAAATTCCGTGGGCGATACCATCCCCACAAGCCCGAAGGCGGATGCTTCCGGCGCGGGCAGGTTTCCCGCGAAGGCCGTCAAGCCAAGCCGGCGGGAATTCAACAAATGGCGCCGTCCGCCAGGCGAGCGGCACGTGCGGAAACCAGGCGGGCGTGCATTCCACCGCGGTCGTAGACCGGTTCCTGATGGCCGGCGGAACTGGGCAACAGGCCATGGCGGTGAACCACCCGGCACAGATGATCCGGATGCACCTCAACTCCGGTGAGGGTCTTGAGGGCGGTGGCCAGCCGCCTGTAGGTCCAGTGATCCTCCGAAAACCCGTAAACCCGCGCCCCCGAGCTGAGCAAAATTCGAATGATGTCGAGATGATGGGCCATCAGCTTCGGTGGCTTGCCGAGGCGTCCCCGCCTCCAGGCGTCCCCGCCGCGGCAGGCGAGCGCCCGCTTCCATCGGGAGACGGATACCTCCGACACCTTGAGGCGGCGGGCCACTTCGGACTGGGAGTGCCCCTCCAACAGAAGCTTCATTCCTTCGCGCCGGCGCAGTTCAAGGCGCGCAAAGTCGCGGCGCGTGGACGTATGGTGGGTCGAGTATTTTGAGCTAAGTCGCATTTCAGACTGGGTTTGTACGGACTTGGTTCCTGGTTGCGCTCTTCTGCAAAGCCGATAAAAAGGGCGACCCCCACTCTCTTCTCGGATACGCAATAAAGCTTAAGGGAATTACTCACACGAACCTCTGGGATTTCAAATTAAATTCGCCAGAAAGTTGCTCACTGAACACTCAGGAACCGGTGAACAACCCGACCTTGCTGCACCTTCAAAATCGGCAGCTCCGGAGTTCCGATGCCTGAGGCCTCACCCCAAGCGGCCAGCGAGGGGGAACCCCGCGTCAACGGGGCTCCAGCCATTTTCCGGGTCGGGGACAGGCTCTTGTGCCTCTTTCGACCAGGGGGCGGGGAGTGAACGGGAACTGCAACTGCAGTGAGGGGAGTTGGGGTGGAGCGCTTTTGGCAGAGTCGGCTGAAGCCCAGCCGGGAAGGGATCTGCTGGGCCCAGGTGCTGGGGGTGGTGAGCTTGTCCCGGTTGATCGCGCCGGGGAGCGAGTGGCGCTTGCACCGCCATTGGTTCGACCAGAGCACCTTGGCCGACTTAATGGGCGGGGACTTCTCCCTGGCAGCCAAGGAGACCGCGTACTCCATCCGCGTACGCAGCGCGCCGTCCTACCCAGTTTGCGGATCCCGTGCGGTTGCACCGTGGCGATGCGACGGCGGCGGCGCCATCTCCAGCTGATGGCGACGTCCGGGCGCTTATCCCGGTGGCGGTCAGGGAAACGTCGTGGTTTGCTGCGGCCATGCCGCTGACGGAATACTTCAACCAGACCCATGGCGCCCTGTACCAGGTCCGCTCCCGGGCGGCCGGGCCCGCGGGCCGGCTTCCGCTGACCGAGGCGATGCTCCGCGACGAGCCGAGCGGGAATCTGTTCGGGCTTTCGCAGAACGCGGGCATGGGCTGGGATCCGGCCGAGGCGGGGCGCGAGCCGTTCCTGATCCTATCCACGCAGGGCGGGTTGCGTGCGCCGGACGGGCATCCGGTGGCGCTCGGATATCACACGGGACATTGGGAGATCAGCGAGTTGGTGCGGGTGGCCTCCGAGGAACTGCGGCGGCTGGGCAAGTTGCCGTTCGCGGGATTTGTGTCGGATCCCTGCGACGGACGCACTCAAGGCACGACGGGCATGTTCGATTCGCTGCCCTATCGCAACGATGCCGCCATCGTCTTCCGCCGGTTGATCCGGTCCCTGCCGGTGCGCCGGGGAGTGATCGGCGTGGCCACCTGCGACAAGGGGCTTCCGGCGATGATGATGGCCCTGGCCGGCAGCGCGAATCTGCCTTCGGTGCTGGTGCCGGGCGGCGTCACGCTGCCCCCGGAGCAAGGGGAGGACGCGGGCGCGATCCAAACGCTGGGGGCCCGATTTTCCCACGGGCTCATTTCGCTGGACGAGGCCGCGGACCTCGGGTGCCGCGCGTGCGCGTCGCCGGGGGGCGGATGCCAGTTCCTGGGAACCGCGGCCACGGCGCAGGTGGTGGGCGAAGCGCTGGGTCTTTCGCTGCCGCACGCCGCGCTTGCGCCGAGCGGCGAACCGGTCTGGCGCGACCTGGCCGCGGCGTCGGCGCGGGCGGTCGCTGCGCTGGCGTCGGCCGGGCGCACCACCTTCGATCTGCTGACGGACGATGCCGTGCGTAACGCCATGACGGTCCACGCGGCCTTTGGCGGTTCCACCAACCTGCTGCTGCACATTCCCGCCATCGCGCACGCGGCCGGCCTGCGGCGTCCCACGGCCGACGACTGGACCGCCGTGAATCGCACCACCCCCCGCCTGGTCAGCGTCCTGCCCAACGGCCCGGTGCATCATCCCACGGTGCGCGTGTTTCTCGCCGGAGGGGTGCCCGAGGTGATGCTCCACCTGCGCGCGTTGGGCTTACTGGCCCTCGATGTGCTTACGGCCGCCGGGGAGCGCCTTGGGGATGTGCTGGACGTCTGGGAACGATCGGAGCGCCGGCAGCGGTTCCGGGAGCGGCTCCGCGAGCTGGACGGTGTGGATCCGGACGATGTGATCCTGCCGCCGCCGCGCGCGCGGGCGCGCGGATTGACCAGCACCGTCACCTTTCCGCGGGGCAACCTGGCGCCCGAGGGATCGGTCATCAAATCCACGGCGATTGATCCGTCGGTGGTGGGATCCGATGGCGTGTACCGGCACGAGGGACCGGCCCGGGTGTTCACGCGGGAGCGGGATGCCATTGCCGCCATCAAGCGGGGGGAGGTCCGCGCCGGCGATGTGATGGTGTTGATGGGTGCGGGGCCGCTCGGCACCGGCATGGAGGAGACCTATCAGCTCACCAGCGCGCTCAAGCACCTGCCCTTCGGGCGCCACGTGGCGCTCGTGACCGATGCGCGCTTCAGCGGGGTGAGCACCGGCGCCTGCGTCGGGCATGTTGGGCCAGAGGCGCTGGCGGGGGGGCCTTTGGGACGCGTCCGCAACGGCGACGTGATCCGGGTGGTGGTGGATCGCGCGGCCCTCAGCGGCTCGGTGGACTTGGTTGGCTCCGGCGACCAGCGGTTCGATGCGGACGAAGGTGCCCGGATTCTGGAGTCACGACCGCCGCATCCGGATCTGGCGCCGCATCCCGATCTTCCGGAGGACACCCGGCTATGGGCCTTGCTGCAGGGACCGGGGGGCGGCACCTGGGGCGGCTGTGTGTACGATCTGGAAGCGATCGCCGGCGCACTCCAACGGAAAGGATGAACGCGGAGAGGCGCGAGGCCGGGGTGCGAATGATCCCTGATTACTCACGCTTGTGCGGAGCGGCGAACCGCAGCCGCTGCGACTCTTCAGAGGCCGACCTGGAACACCCACTGGCTCTGCTGGAGCAAAGCTGGCCCCTGGTGGAAGCTGCTCTCCAGAGCAGCCAGTCCGGATTCGTGGCCTCGATGCACGTCCATTTCTTGGAAGTCTTTTGCTACCCGCGTGCACCCTGGTCCCTCGTCCCTCGCCGATCTACTTTCATCGTTCATCCTTTCCACGAAAGGGCGGGTGGCCGTTCACTTCGAGAGCCGGTAGTAGATCGGGCCCAGGGAGTCGGGAATCGGATACGGACTCATGATGACCGGGCCATCCACTGCGGCCCAGGGCCCGGCCGGTGAGGATGCTTGTTCCAGCAGGAATCCGCCGCGTGCCCAGGCCAGCACCGGACCTTCCGGGCCGGATTCGACCTGAAGCGCCGCGGGCGGCGATTGGGCTTCGCCCACCACCAGCGAGAGTCCAAACGTGGCGTCGGGGCTGTGGGGATCGTAGTTGTGAACCTCGACCGCCAGGAGATTCTCCCCGGCGATAAGCGCGTCGGATTCCGGTGCGCCGATGGAGAATTCGTCCGGACACGAGGCGTCGCCTTCGCATGCGAATCCCTTGGCCAGCGTGTCGGGCGCGATCGGGGTCGGCGCGGGGTCCATGCGCAGACGGTAAATCTCCCGTCCGTTGAGATGAATCAGGGCCCCGTCGTCCACACGGCCGGTGAAGAAGAGGGTCGCCCTCTCCGGCTTCTGAGGCAGAGGGAACCGGGTCCGAAAATAGTAGGTAATGAAGGGGAATTCGGTGCCGGAATCCCTTGGGAGTTCCGTGGCCTTGGGCTGGACGTCCGGGTTCGGACCGGTGGACCGGGTGTCCACCCAAAGCAGGGCCGGATCCGGTCCGCTCCAACCGCTGTCGTCGTATCCGGGCAGCGTCCAGCCGGCATCGGCCTGCGGCGTCGTGAAGTGGCGCCATTCGCCGGTCAGCGAAACCACTTCGTTGGTATTGAAGAAGCTCAACGTGGTCAGGAACTGGTCGTTGGAGACGTGCTGGTTGCCCCCCTCGCGCGAAATAAGCCGGAAATAATATCCGGTGCCGGGCTGGAGTCCGGTCAACCGCACGGCATGGCTCTCGCGGAGCGTCGTGTCCTCCGGGGTTTGGAACCCGAGATCGGGGGTGGGTCCATATTCAACCTGGCGGGTCGCGGGAAGTGGCGTCTTCCAGGTGATGCTCGCGGCGTCATCGTCCGCCAGGGCGACGATCTGATGGATGAATCCTTCGAGCGGACGGGCGAACACACCGAGATGGCTGCCCACCGTGCGTTCCTTGCCCGAATCGGCGACGGCACTCGACTGGTTGAGCCGGCGGGGATTTCCGGTGATGTCCTCGATGGACATGGTGGAGGAGCCTCCGCCGTCCATGTTGATACCGTCGTGCGCCCCGAGCAGTTTGAGCCAGCCGGCGGTTTCATAGTCCCAGGCGCCGTCGCTGTAGCCCGGTTGGCGGCCGTCAATGACGATCCAGTAGAGATGACGCCGGTCTTCGGACAATCCGATGGCGGTGCGGGGATTCACGTCGTGAATGCCGCCGCGGCCCAGGTAGCGGCGTCCGATATTCTCGCCCGCGATCAAGATCGGATAGTCGCCCGCGACGGCGGTCCAGATTCCGTTGGTCGGCGCCGCGGGCCAGTTGGTGGCGATGATCTGGGCGCGATTGGCTTCATCCATCACCAGACAGGCCGCCTTGTCGAAGGTGGCCGGCGACACCAGTTCGCCGCGGCTGATCTGAAGCCCGTTGATCGCCATGGGGGTGCCTTCGGGAAGATAGTATTCCCCGGGACGGAAGAACCCGGCATTGATGGCGGCCTGGACTCCCTGGACCTTGACGTAGCGGCTGACCGTCATGCCGGCCGCTTCGCGGGAGTTGGGAATGTAGTTTTCCAGCCGGGGCGAAGGCAGGAAACGCAGGTCGGGATCGTTCAGATCCATCCTCAGGACGTACGCCACCATCCGATTCACGAAGTCCGTTCCCCGGGTGTCGTTGGTGGCCACCAGATGGTCCACTCCCCGGAACAGCGGGATCCAGGGACCCAGCGCCGGATCCGCTACGGCGGCCGCGCCTCCCACTCCCATCAGGACGGCGGCGAGCGCGGCCCATCCGGTGGAAAGCGGGCGGCGCCGGGGCCGGACGGATTTACCTTCCGCTGTAACGGTAGTCATAACCAGGAATCGGATCGCGCAGATAGGCGGCCGTGTGACCGTCGTAGTAGATCGGAATCAGGGCAACACGGCCGTCCACAAATCCCACCACGCTTTCGGCATCGCGGTAGAAGGGGGCGTTTTTCCGGCCGGTCCGGCTGCGGTGCCAGGAAAGCGGTCCGTGGGCGGTCCACTCCATCGTGAGCAGGGTCCGTTTCGGATCGGTGATCGCGCCCAGGGTCCAACCGGGGATGCTGGGGGCGCCCGGGATCAACACTCCGTTGAAATTGTAGCTGCCGTAGTCGAAGCGGGCGCTGCGGTGGAAGGGAATGGGGTCGGTATAACCGCGGTCGTCCGGACAGGCGAAGACCGTGTCGTTGGTGGACGACGGTCCCTGGAGGCCCGCGTAACTCTTGACCTGTTCCTTGTACCACCACTGGAGCTCACCGCCGTCGCCCGCCCGGAGACCGGGGAGCGTCTGGTCGTGGTCCGTGGCGAACGAAAGAACGGCGCGATTCACCTTCTGGAGATTGTCCAGGCACTGGCTGAGCCGCGCCTGCCGCCGGGCGCGTTGGATCGGAATGCCGATCAACGCCGCCAGCAGGGCCGCGGTGGCCAGGGTGACGAGCAGGTCGGTGGCGGTGAATCCCGGAGATCCCCGCGCGCGCCGCGCGGAAGTCTTCCGGCGCCGGCGAAGGCGTTCGCGATTCCCCGAGTCACGGAATCGTTCTGGAGTCGAAGTGCGCATCATCGGGCGGCTTCCGGAGGCGGCGACTCGAAAACCACGTAGCGATCCTGGAAAGTCTCGCGTCCCGGTCCGGGCGGTAAGGCGGCTTTCACCGGATCCGGACGATCCATCACGGCCGCATGCAGCAAGTGTTGCCGGGCCAGGCTTTGGACGGCGGTGGCATCTGGAAACGGTCCGGCGCAGAGGGCGATGACCCGGCACGGCGGCGTCTCCGGAAGCTGGGACCGCTGCTCGTCCGAGAGCAGCGGGGGGCCCATCAGCGACACGATGACGTCGCCGGGGCCGGCCCGGCGGATCTGTTCCAGAAAGTCGCCGGGCGGCACCTGCGCCGGGCGCAGCGGATCCACCTCGAACGTCTGAATCTCCGGCACCGTGGCGCCTGCGGCGCGGACGGTGCGAGTCAATGCCGCGAGCACCCGGTCCGCGGCCGGTTGGGGAAAGGCCGCGGTGTCCCGCATCAATACAACCAGCCGCTTGCCGGTTCCCAGGCGCTGAATCGCCAGGCGGCCGAGCGTCTCGCCGATGCTGTTCTGGACGTCGCCGGGCCCGGGGGCGGGAGGTCCGAATTGCGTCCAGGCCAGCGCGGCGAGGGATCCGGCCAGGACCACGCCGGCGGCGGCAATGGCGGGATGATTCTTCATGGACCGGTTGAGGCCGCCGAGGTGCGACGCGTCGCTGCGCGCCGCGCTCAGAACACGCCACGGGGCTTGGAGAACACCACGTTGGTCAGTCCGCTGGCCAGGGCGGCGCTGATCTGGGAGCGCAATCCCGGGGTCTTGCTGTTGGCGACACTGCCGTCGGCGAGGGCCAGGTTGCCGTTTCGCACATGGAGGTTCTGGTTCCAACTGGCGTCAATCGAGGTGCCGAGAAACACGCTCCACTGGGGGTCATATCCGCCGCCACCGCCGGACACGTTGCTGTCGCCGGAGACGATGGTGGCGGGCTTGGAATGGTCCGCCCGGGTGCCGGCGAAGTAGGTCACGTTGGCCAGGCCATCCAGGTTCATCCAGTTGGTGCCCGGCTTGCGAGGCTTGTCGGTCGGGCAAACGAGGATTCGCGGCGTGGACAGTTCGTTGGAGCAGATGCGAAAATGGTCCGTCCAGTCGGAGGACCCGAAACTGCCGCCGTTGGTCGCCGGAAGATCCCACGGGAACTTGTCCTTGTTGTCCACCGACCAGATGCGGAATCCCAGCGCGAGTTGGCGCAGATGGTTGAGGCAGACGGTCTGCTTGGCCTTGGCCTGCGCCCGCGCCAGGGCGGGCAGGAGCATTCCGGCCAGGATGGCGATGATGGCGATGACCACCAGCAACTCGATGAGCGTGAAGGCGTCGGACTTCCGTTGTGGTCTCATGACGGTGCGCCCTGGCGTGCCGGGCGGAGGGGTCCAGTTCCGGACCCCTCCGCCCGGCCTCCGCGGGCTCGGCGGAAACCATGCATTGTTAGCAGGACTTGCGCCATGGCGTCGTAGGAATTCTGGGATGAGTCAGGGGCGCATGGAAGCCATCGAATCTCCAGCCCTGTCCGCAAGGCGAACTTGGAAAGCCGAATGCCGGGACTCCGTTCGTTCGGTTTGATGAAGGGCGGGCATCGCTCTCGCTCCGCTTCGCCCGCCTCGGTGAACAACTCCGGCTCGCCACGACGCGTTTTCAGCGAGCGTCCGACCAAGCGAAAAGAATGAACGATGAAAGCGGAAGGACGAGGGACGAGGGGTGAATGACCAATGACGTTTCCAGAGTCGCGCCGGCGGGACTCCCGGCCTATGGTTTGCCGATGTCAGAAACCAAAGCGGTCCGCTTGGCCGAGGATCCCTGGCGGGTCTTCAAGATCATGGCGGAGTTCGTGGACTCCTTCGACACGTTGTCCTATCTGGGCGCGGCGGTCACGGTGTTCGGCAGCGCGCGCACCAAGGCGGATGACCCCTACTACAAGGCGACCGTGGCTGTCTGCGAGGGCCTGGCCCGACAGGGAATCGCCACCGTGACCGGCGGCGGACCGGGCATCATGGAGGCCGCCAACCGCGGGACATCGCATGTCAAGGGCGTGCCCAGCGTCGGCCTGAACATCGAACTGCCCTACGAGCAAAAGGGCAACCGCTACGCCAATCTCGGCATTGATTTCCATTACTTCTTCACCCGGAAGGTGTGCCTGGTGAAATACAGCATGGGATTCATCTTCATGCCCGGGGGCTTCGGCACGCTGGATGAATTGTTCGAGGTGGTGACGCTGATCCAGACGCAGCGGATTCCCGCCTTCCCGGTGATTCTTTTCGGAAGCGCCTATTGGAAAGGGCTGATGGACTGGATGCGCGCGACCCTCGAAGAAGGACAAATGATCTCGCCGGGGGATCTGCAACTGGTGCAAGTCACGGACAGCCCGGCCGAGGCGGTGGGTTGGATTCTGGACTATCGCCGGAGGGTGGGCGTGCCCGAGCAGGTGCCTGCCGCGTTCCGATGAGGACGGGCCGCGCCGTTCCGGCAAAACCCCGGAGCACGCGTCTGGAGGGCGGCCTCACCCTCCTCAGCCTTGAACTGCCCAGCCGCGCGAGCGTGGCAGTCGGGCTGTGGGTGGGGGTGGGCGGGCGCCACGAGCCGGCGTCGCGCAACGGCATCTCGCATTTCATCGAGCACCTGTTGTTCAAAGGCACCGATCGGCGCACCGCGTTGGAGATCTCCCAGGCGGTTGAGGGCGTGGGAGGGTATCTGAACGCGTTCACCGACGAGGAGCACACCTGCTTCTTCGCCCGCGCCCAGGCGGCGCGGATGGCGGACCTGGTGGAGGTGCTGCTGGATATGTGGCTGCATTCGCGCTTCGACCCGGGGGAGATCGCCCGCGAACGGGATGTCATCCGGGAGGAGATCGCCATGTACCTCGACCAGCCGGCCGAGCGCGTGCACGACCTGCTCAACGCCCTGCAATTTCCGGATCATCCGCTCGGACGGCCGGTCGTGGGCACCCGGGCCTCGCTGGACGGTTTCCGGCGCGCCGATTTTCTCCAGTACCTCGCCACCCACTACGTGACTGGGGCCACGGTGATCGCCGCGGCGGGCGCGGTGGATCACGACGCGCTGGTGCGGCAGGTGCAGCGCCACCGGCGCCACTTCCGCCTGGGCGCGCGGCCGGCGTTTGAGCCGGCCCCGTCCACGGCGGACGCCCCGCGGTTTCGGGCCGTTCCCATGGCTTCCGAGCAGGCCAACATCAGCCTGGGCATCCGCACCTGCTCGCGCCACGACCCGCGGCGCCATGCGGTACGCCTGCTGAGCGTGCTGCTCGGCGAGAACATGAGCTCGCGGCTGTTCCAGGGGGTCCGGGAAGCCCATGGACTGACCTACAACATCGCCTCGAGCACCACCTTCTGGGACGATTGCGGCGACCTGGTGATTTCGGCGGGGCTGGATCCCGGGGATCTCGAACGCACCCTCCGTCTGGTCCGGCGCGAACTGCGCCGGATCGCAGCCCGGGCTCCGGACCGCACCGAGCTTCGGCGGGCGCGCGACTACGTGCTGGGCCAGCACGAACTGCTGCTTGAAGGCACCGAACAGCAGATGATGACCTTGGGCGAGCAGTGGCTGGGCTGCGGACGCGTCGTGCCGCCCCGGGAGTTTCAGGAGGCCATCGCGGCGGTCGGGCCGTCCGAAGTGCTCGCCGCCGCCCGGGAGTTCCTGCGTCCCGCAAATTGCAGCTTGGCGCTGGTGGGTCCGGAACGGCGTCCGCCCGGACTCGAACGGGTGTTCGTCCCGTAATCGGTCTGTCCCGTTCCGCGCTACGCGACGAATTCCAGGGGAGGAGCCTGGGGAAGCACGCCCATCGCCTGCCCTCGCGAGAGGAAGCGGCGGATGCTTTCCCGGCCTCGCTCGCCGTAATCGAGCGTCCAGTGGTTGACGTACATGCCCACGAACCGGTCGGCGAGGTCCTGTCCCATGTCCCGCGCCCATTGCAGGGCATGGGCCACGGCTTCGGGACGATGCTCGAGGCTGTACCGGATGCTGGCCGTCAGCACGTCGCTCACCCGCTTCCGCAGTTCCGGCGCGTGCCGTTTGTGAATGACATTGCCTCCGAGCGGCAGCGGCAGGCCGTCGTTCTCCCGTCCCCACCAGATGCCGAGATCCTCGCACAACGCCAGGCCCTCGTTCGGATAGGTGAGCTGGCCCTCGTGAATGATGAGCCCCACGTCCGCAGCGCCCGACTTCACCGCGGCGAAGATCTGGTCAAACGGCACCACCACGCAGTTCAGCTCCCGAGCCGGGCGGTCCATCCACAATTGCAGCGCCAGGAACGCGCTGGTCATGGTTCCAGGGACGGCGATCCGCAAGCGGGCGATCTCCTCCCGGGCGTAGGGGCGCTTCGCGACCAGCATCGGCCCGTAGCCATCGCCCATGCTGGCGCCGCTCGGCAGCAGCGCATAAGCGTCGCACACGTGGGCGTAGGCGTGGATGCTGATCGCCGAGATGTCGAGCTCCCCGCGGGTGGCGCGTTCGTTGAGCGTCTGGATGTCTTGAAGGATGTGTTCGAACTGGAGCCCGGGGGTTGGCAGGAGTTCCCTGGCCAGCGCGTAAAACATGAAGGCATCGTCCGGATCCGGCGAATGCCCCAGCGTCAGTGTCAGCACGTCCATCGAATTGCTGGCGCCGACGCTACGGCGAAGCGCGGCACTGTCGAGGCGGGATCGGCATGGACGTCCCGCGGACCTGGAGGGATGACTGGAAGAACGAGGCATCCGAGTCCCCACATGATGGGAGGGGTGGCGTACCACCGGCCCCATAGGGTTCCGCGCCCAACGCGCCGAACCATCCCGTCGGGCTGCCACGATGCCCGCAGCGGCGCCGATCTTCCTCTCTCCACCGCCCCTGGTCTTCCGGCGTCACGCGGGGCACGGATTTGATCGGGACTCGCGAAGCGCGTCCCTCCCCTTCCAGAGACGGGATTCTCAATCCGTTGCGACCTTCACGTCCCTGGCGTGAGGCTCACGCAGAGGGCGCGAGGGCCGCGAAGGGGAATCGCGCACAAAGGGCCAGGTTCTCTGACCGCTCTGACCGTTCCGTGGGGAGCCCGAGCCAGGTGAACACCAATCCCCAGAGTCCTTCCCCTCTTCGACGGCTATCTGTTCGAGGACAACCTGATCCGCCTGGGGGGAGGCCTGTTCAGAAGGTCTGGACCGACATTTGCCTGACCAACTATCCCAACCGTGCCACCAATCCCAGTCTGGGACTGAGCCGCTTTCTCCATGAGGCCGGCTCGGAGAACACCCTGTCCCATGGATTGATCCTCGAGGGGACGGTTGGGAATCTCGTTTTATCAGCGCCGTCGCGGGGCGATCACTCCGATCAGTTTCACCGACAATAGGGCTTTGTATGACTTTGTGTGGGACGAGAGGCTTTCGAGTGAGCTCCGGCCCGACCGTTGGACCACTGGGGTCAAATTCCACGTATGATTCTGCGTTGCAGAATCTTGCGGAACGGACCTCCGCCGGATGGAACTGAAGAGCCACCGACTTCACCGCGGTGTACCCGACGGGGGACGCTGTTAGATCCCTTTCGATACCTACACCAAGTCATCTTGAACCTGAGAATTCACAAGTGCTTGATCCTCGGACGGCACCGCCCGCCACCAAGCCGAGTATCGCCGCCTGTGTGAAAACCGGGTGAAGTTGGCGGTTTGAAAAGCGGGATGGAGACCGCCTGGGCCGGGGCAAGGTTCCTCCGGGATTGTCTCCGCAGGGTGATGGGGCACCCTCCCTTGATGATCCGATGCGTTGCACGAGTCTGGATAGCGATCTTTCTGATGCTGCCGGCACTGGCGGCGGCCCCGAACCTGGCGGAGCGGTTGGGCTATGCGCCGGAGGATCGCCTGCTGATCGTCAACGGCGATGACGTGGGTATGTGCCACGCGGCCAACGTGGCGACCATCGAGGCGCTGGAGAAGGGGTTGATGCGCTCGGCCACCATGCTCGTGCCCTGTCCGTGGTTCCTGGAAATCGCCGGATACGCGAAAGCGCATCCGGACAGCGATTTCGGCATCCACCTCTGCCAGACCTCGGAGTGGCGCGTGTACCGCTGGGGGCCTGTGGCACCGAGGTCCGAAGTGCCCGGTCTCCTGGATGACGAGGGATACTTTTGGCACGAGACGCCCCAGGTCTATGCGAAATCCAATCCCCAGGAGGCGTTGATCGAATCGCGCGCGCAGATTCGGAAGGCGCTGGCGGCCGGTGTGGACATCACCCATCTCGATTCCCACATGGGAGTGCTGCAGTACCGTCCGGACTACCTGGAGACCTACCTCAAGCTCGCCGTGGAGTTCGATCTGCCGGTGCGCATGGCGTCCGAAGAGGCCTTCGCCGAGGCTGGCCAGTCCGGATGGCGGGACCGGTTTGCGGCGCAGGGAATCCTCTTTCCCGACGATTTCGTGTTCAACATCCGGTATGCGGGCCCGGAGGACGTGAAGCGCTTCTGGATGGAGCGTCTCTCCCAACTGAAGCCCGGGGTGACCGAAATCTTCATCCACGCCGGCTTGCCCACGGACGAACTGAAGGCCATTACCGGAAGCTGGGCGGTGCGGGCTGCCGAATATGAGCTATTCACCCGCGACGCCGATTTGAAGGCATTGCTGGAGCGTCAGGGGGTAAAGCTCATCGGGTATCGTCCGATCCGGGACCTGCAGCGTCGGCTGCGCCAGGCAAAGCCGTAGGGGCCGGCCGACTGCGGACGCGGACGGGACCGCGAAGCGACTGGAGCCGCAGACGCAGGGACCTGGAGGCAGAGAGATTTTGGAGAGGCGGCAGTACGCTCACTCTCCATCACGCTCTTGGCTTTCGGCTCAGCGAGCGCGGGGAGAGGAGGCCTTGGAACAACCTCCACAGTCCAGGCTCCAAAAGCCGCCGGTGCACCCCTCCCGGGCTCTGGCCGAACCCGCAGACAGATGACCTGGCACTCTATCATCGGGGCAGCGACCCACGTGCTGCCCCGGGCTGCGGTCTCCAGGCCTTTCAGGCCAGGGCATCCAAAGGGCCTGTCCCTCCAGAGGCGCTCCTCACGACTTTGCCTTGCCAGGTGCGGGGGAACTGAGACGTGCCCGCAGCGAAACGCCGGCTTCTGGCCAAGACCGGCGTCCGGATTGCTTGCCCATGGATTCTCCGATGCCCAATCTGGACCGCATGCCGTTCCCCAACGTTGCTGGAGGTGGCCGTGCCGCATGATGTCTCGCTGATCGCCACCCTCGCCGTGGGCTTCGTGCTCGCGGCGGTGTTTGGATATATCGCCAGCCATCTGAACCTGCCGCCGTTGGTGGGCTACCTGGTCGCGGGAGTGGCGGTCGGGCCGTTCACCCCCGGATTCGTTGCCGACATCCAGCTCGCCGGACAGTTGGCCGAAATCGGGGTGATCCTCCTCATGTTTGGTGTGGGGCTGCACTTCTCCGTCGCCGATCTCATGGCGGTGCGCCGGATCGCGGTTCCCGGGGCGCTGGGGCAGATCGCGCTGGCGACGGTGCTGGGAATGCTGATGGCTCGCAGTTGGGGATGGTCGTGGGGCAGCGGGCTGGTGCTCGGCCTGTGCCTTTCGGTCGCCAGCACGGTCGTCTTGCTGAAGGCCCTGGAGGAGCGGAACGCGGTGTCCACCGTGGACGGCCGGATCGCGGTGGGATGGCTCATCGTCGAGGACCTGGCCATGGTGCTGGTGCTGGTGCTTCTCCCGGCCCTGGCTCCGATGCTGGGCGGCCAGGCGGCAGCCCATCCGCCGGGACAGGGTGGCGCGGCCGGGGAGGGCTGGCTCTGGCCGCTGGTCCTCATGCTGGTCAAGGTCGGAGCGTTCGCGGCACTGGTGCTCGCGCTTGGACCGCGCATCCTTCCCTGGATGCTGCGCCAGGTGGCACGGACGGGATCCAGGGAGCTGTTCACCCTGACCGTGCTGGCGTTCGCACTGGGGATTGCCTTCGGGTCTGCCCGGCTGTTTGGGGTCTCGTTTGCCCTGGGAGCCTTCTTCGCCGGCGTGGTGCTCAGCGAGTCGAACCTGAGCCACAAGGCCGCCGGGAATTCGCTGCCGCTCCAGGACGCCTTCGCGGTGCTCTTCTTTGTATCGGTCGGCATGCTGTTTGATCCCCGGGTGCTGGTCCAGCATCCGGGGCAGGTGGCCGGCGTGCTGGCCATGATCCTGATCGGCAAGTCGCTGGTCGCTTTTGGAATCCTGTGGGTCTTCCGATACCCGGCGGGCATCGGTCTGACGGTGTCCGCATCGCTGTCCCAGGTCGGGGAATTCTCCTTCATCCTTGCCGGACTGGGCGTGGAACTCGGGCTGCTCTCCAAGGACAGCGTCAGCCTGATCATCGCGGGCGCCCTGTTTTCGATCAGTTTGAACCCCCTGATGTTCTCGATCACCGACCGACTGGCGCAGCGGATCAACCTTCCGGAGCGGATTCCGGCGGCCCGGCGCCGGCGTCTCGAGGCGCTGCAGGCCGATCTCGACGCCGCCCGGCGACGCGCCCAGGAGCGGATGGCGACCCAGCACACGTTGAGCCCGCAGGATCTGGGCGACCGGTTTCCCGTGTTCGCCGATCTTTCGATGGATCAGCGCGAACTGCTGCTGCTGCATTTCCAGCCGCGGACGGTCCAGCCGGGGGAACGCGTGGTGCGCGCCGGGGATACGCCGGATGCGGTGTATTTCATCCAGTCCGGCGAGATGGAAGTGGACGCCTCCGGGATACGCGTCCGCCTCGGCCCCGGCTCGGTGTTCGGAGAGATGGCCCTCCTGGGAGCGGAGAAACGGACGGCCGATGTCACCTCGCTCGATTATGGTCAATTGCTCAGCCTGAGCACCCGGGACTTCCGGTATTTCCTTCGGCGATATCCCGCCATGCGGGAGCGGTTGGAAGTTCTGGTGGCTGAACGGCGTCGAAAGAACGCCGAGACGCCGGCGGCACCGGCGGCACCGGCGGGTTGAGCCCCGCCATCAGGAACCCGAGACCTGGTGTCCCTTGCGTTTTCTGCCGTACCCCTCTGCCGCCTAGGCCAGCAGTGTCTTGATCACATGGACCTCCTCGACGCCGGTGAGACGCTGGTCGAGGCCCTGGGACTTGAAGGTGAAGCGGCGGTGGTCAATGCCGAGGCAGTGCAGCAACGTGGCGTTGATCTCATTGATGTGCACTGGGTTCTCGACCACGTTGTAGCTGAAGTCATCCGTCTCGCCGTATACCAGGCCGCCCTTGATGCCTCCGCCGGCCATCCACATGCAGAAGTTCTTCGGATGATGGTCGCGCCCGTAGTCGTCCTTTTTGAGCGTTCCCTGGGAGTACACGGTGCGCCCGAACTCGCCGCCCCAGATCACCAGGGTTTCATCGAGCAGCCCGCGTTGCTTGAGATCCTTGATCAAGGCGGCGGAGGCCTGGTCCACATCGCGGCATTGGAGCCGGATTTCGCTGGGCAGGCTGCCGTGCTGATCCCATCCGCGATGGAGGATCTGCACACAACGCACGCCGCGCTCCACCATCCGGCGGGCGAGCAGCGCGCTGGCGGCAAAGGTGCCGGACTTGGTGACGTCGGGTCCGTAGAGCTCCAGCGTCGCGGGTGATTCGGAGGAAAAGTCCACCAGGTCCGGGACCGAGGACTGCATGCGAAAGGCCATCTCGTACTGGGCAATCCGGGTCTCGATCTCCGGATCCCCCAGACGGCCGAATCCCTGGGCGTTGAGCTCGCCCAGGGCATCCAGCAGCGTCCGGCGATCTTCCCGCGTCACGCCCGGCGGATTCTGGATATAGAGCACGGGATCGCCCACCGCCCGTAGCGTCACCCCGGTGTACTTGGTGGGCAGGAAACCGCTGCTCCACATGCGGGTGAACAGGGCCTGGGCGTTGGCCTTGGACGACCAGTTGGGGGTGAGCACCACGAAGGCCGGGAGATCGTTGTTTTCGCTTCCGAGCCCGTAGGCCAGCCAGGACCCCAGGCTCGCCTTGCCCGGAACTTCGCTGCCGGTCATCACGAAGGTGCAGGCGGGGTCGTGATTGATGGCATTGGTGTGGACCGTCTTGATGAGCGCGAGGTCGTCCACAATCTCCGCGGTGTGCGGCAGCAATTCGCTCACCCACATGCCGCACTGGCCATGCTGGGAGAACCGGAACATGGACGGCGCCACGGGCAGGCGCGCCTGGCCGCTGGTCATGGTGGTGATGCGCTGGCCCATGCGCACGGATTCCGGAAGGTCCTTGTCGAACTGGGCCTGGAGGTTTGGCTTGTAGTCCCAGAGATCGAGCTGGGACGGCGCGCCGTTCATGTGCAGATAGATCAGGCTCTTGGCTTTCGGCGCGAATTGTGGAAAGCCGGGCAGCGCGGGATGCACACGGTCCGGAGCCGCCGCGCCGAGGAGGCGTCCCCCCGCGCCTTGGGCACCCAAAAGGGCGAGGCCAACCCCGCCAAGGCGGATGCCAAGATCACCAAAGAACTGACGGCGCGTCTGGCGAGCCTGATATTCGAGGAAGGGGTGCATGTGGGGTCTGGGGTTTGGGGGATTTACTTCATCCTTCTCACTTAATTCCTCGTCACGGCTTCATCCAGGTTGAGGAGCAGGTTTGCCGCCAGGGTGTAGGCGGCGAGTTCGGTTTCCCGAAGCTGGGGCGGCGGATTCGAATCGCCAAAGGTGACGGCATGGTGGGCGCTGTCGGGATCGGCGGCATAACGCGCCAGGTGTTTTTCCAGGGCGCCGGTGACGACGCGGAGTTCGCCGGCCGTGGGTGGACGGCCCAGCAGGGTCCGGTAGGCAAAGGTGATCCGTTCGGACGGCGTCTCGCCGCCTTCGGTGAGCATTCGCGCGCCGAAGGCCCGCGCCGCTTCGAAGTGCTGGATGTCGTTGAGCAATTGCAGCGCTTGGAGCGGCGTATTGCTCCGCTCGCGCCGCGTGCAGCCCTGTTCGCGGTTGGGCGCGTCGAAGGTGGCCATGAACGGCGCGGGCGCCGTGCGTTTGAAGAAGGTGTAGAGACTCCGGCGATACAGCGCCGCCCCGGTATCCTGCTTATACTCCCGGGTGTTGGAGCCCACGAAACCCACCGGTTCCCAGATGTTGGGCGGCTGGTACGGCTTCACGCCCCGGCCGCCCAGGGTCCGGTCCATGAGGCCGCTGACGAAGAGAGCATTGTCGCGGATCTGCTCGGCATCGAGGCGGAACCGCGGACTGCGCGCCAGCAGGCGGTTGTCCGGATCGCGCTGCAGTTGCTCGGAGGCCACGCGCGAGGATTGGCGGTAGGTGGCGGAGGTGACCAACAGCCGGACCAGCCATTTCACGTCCCATCCGGTGTCCCGGAAGGTGGCGGCGAGCCAGTCGAGGAGTTCGGGGTGCGTGGGCGGCTCGCCCTGGGAACCGAAATCGGCCGCCGTGCGCACGATGCCGGTGCCGAAAAATTGCTGCCAGAAGCGGTTGACCGTGACCCGCGCAGTGAGCGGTTGATCGGGGCTTACCAGCCAGCGGGCCAGATCGAGCCGGTTGAGGCGCGGCGCGGCGTCGGAGCCGGCGGCCGCCGCGTTCTTGGCGATGGACAGCGCCGCAGGCATGCCGGGCTCCACCTTCTCCCCCGGCTTGTCGTATTGGCCGCGCATCATAATGAAGGCGTCGCGAGGTTTCTCCAGATCCCTAAAAATGAAGGTCGCGGCGATGGCGTTGTCGTAATCGCCGCGTTCCTTCTTCAGCCGGTTCATTTCGCGCTGGAGGGGTTCGAAGACCGGACGCGTCGTGGTGCAGACGGTGGTCAGGTAATAGTCGCGCAACTGGGTGGCGTCGTCCGGGGCGCGATTCGTGAGGGTGCTGTTCTTGAAAATCGCGCGGATTTCCCGGGGCACTTCTCCCGGCTCCTTGCCGTCATGGCGCTGCTGCCAGAGGGCGAAGGAATACAGCGGGTCGTTGGCCGGATCCACGCGTCCCTGAACCCCGGCCTTGTCCCAGGACACCGTGCCGTCGGCCTGGGTGAATGCGAGTCCCTTGAGCCGGTCGCCCGGTTTCAGACCCACCCGTTCTGCCGGGACTTCCAGTCGCACCCATTCCCCCGGCTTGGGGAGGTCGCCCATGGGCAGGCGTCCTGCCTTGCCCTTTTCGCCCCAGTCAATGGCGTCGGCATCGCCCCAAATGGCCCGATGCTCCCAGCCGTCCTTGTTGAACTGCAGCATCACGGCATGGGGCGGATCCTTGGGATCGAGAAAGACATGGGCGAACAAGGTCGCGCCCGCCGGGATCTCCCAAGCCGAGCCGTCGCCCTCGAAGACATCCTGGCCGATCCCCTGGCTCTGGCGCCACAGCGCGCGGCGTCCGGAGAACACCGAACCCTGTCCCGCCTCCGTCCAGCGCGGTCCCGTCTCGGACGCCGCCTTGGCGCCTCCCGGAGGATCGTCCTCCAACCAGATCGCCTCGCGGATCTCGACGGGCGGCGGCGGATTGAGCGTGGCCGGATCGGTATAGAACACCGTGGGCAAGGCCTCGCGCACCCGCGCTTCCGCGGTGCGGATCTGTTCGTCAAACTCCCGGAGGCGATTTTCCTGGGCCGCCTCGGGCAACTTGACCGTCGGGGCGGTGAGGAGCGTATTGCCATCCATGGCCGGATCCGCGGCGCTCAGGAAGAAGGCGTAAAGGGAATAGAATTCCTTGGCCGGCAGCGGATCGAACTTGTGATCATGGCAGACCGCGCAGCCAGCGGTCAGTCCCAGCCAGGTCTCCGCCATGGTGGAGGTGCGGTCCACGGCGTAGCGGAAGATGAATTCCGCATCAATAGCTCCCCCTTCCCCGGTGGTGACGTTGCAGCGGTTGAATCCGGTGGCGGTCAATTGCTCCCGGGTCGGATTCGGCAGGAGGTCTCCGGCCAATTGCTCGATGGTGAACTGGTCGAACGGCAGATTGCGGTTGAAGGCGCCCACCACCCAGTCCCGGTACGGCCACATGGACCGTTCGTTGTCCAGGTGCAGTCCGTGGGTGTCCCCGTAGCGGGCCACGTCCAGCCAGTGCCGCGCCATCTGTTCACCGTAGTCCGGGGAGTCCAGGAAACGATCCACCACCCGCTCGTAAGCGCCGGCGGTCGGATCCGCGACAAACGCCTCCACTTCGGACGCCGTGGGCGGGAGGCCGCGGAGGTCGAAGCTGAGACGGCGAATCAGCGTGCGGCGGTCGGTCTCCGGCGAAAGCGTCCACCCCTCGCGGGCGAGGCGTTCGGCGATGAAGCGGTCAATGGGATTGTCCGCCGCCGCCCCGGGAACTGCCGCAGGAACCGGGGGCAGCGTGATGGGCTCGAAGGACCAGTGCCGCTGATACCGGGCGCCTTCTTCGATCCATCGGCGCAGGGTGGACTTCTGCGCCGGCGTCAGCGTCTTGTGAGAGTCCGGAGGCGGCATGAGGTCGTCGGGATCCTCGGTGGTCAGGCGCTTCCAAAGCTCGGAGCCCGCGGGATCGCCCGGGCGGATGGCCGGGACGCCCTGCTTGTTGGACGCGAAGGCGCCTTCGGCGGTGTCCAGACGCAGCCCGGCCTTGCGCTGCTTGGCGTCGGTGCCGTGGCAGGCGAAGCAGTTGTCGGACAGGATAGGACGGATATCGCGGTTGAACGACAGGGGTGCCGTGGACGGAGATTCAGCCGCCGCCGCCGCCCAGAGCGGGCCGGCAGCCAGGATCCACGCTACCCGGCGTGCGAACCGATTCAGTCTCCCGAAAGGGTCTGATCCGGAATACTCCATGCCGAATATCATCCGCCAACGGGCGGCAATTTCAACCGTGCAGCCGGGCCGTCCGGTGGCGAAATTATTCAAGCGGACATCAGGCGTCCCTTGAAGGGACCCGCGTCGCGAGTCCCTGACTTCCCCGTGACGCGTGTAGAGACGCGCCGGGGAATGTGGGAAGTCCCAACGCGTTGGTGCTTCGCGCGTTCCTTTTCATTCCCGGGAGGGCTGGCGTATCGGCGGCCCCATGGCTTCCGGTGCGGTTGCAGCAGGACCTGGGGTGAATCTATTGCTTGCGCTGGGCACGGCGTTTGGCTTCGAGCAGGCGGCTGGTGGCGCTGGCGGGCGCGGCGGAGGGCGCGGGCGGCGTGGCCGGGTCGGCTCCTCCGGCAGGAGACGCGGGCGGCGCCTTGGGATCGGATGGCATCGGGCCGGGCGCCTGCGCCGGACGAAACAGGTCGTCAGTCGAAGGAGACCGGACCGCTTCGCCTGTTCCTGCCGCGGTGCGGGATTCGCGGGTGCGCTCGCGGGCGGCCAGCAGGGATCCCAGCGACTCCGCTCCAGCCGGCGCCTGACGAGATGGCGCCAATCCCATCCGCGCCCGCAGGCGGCTCCAGGCCCGGGACCATTCGTCGCGATCCACGTCCACCCGCCGCGCGGCGACATCCAGCACGAACAGGAGGACCAGCAGCTTCAGAAGATCCTCCCAGAGATCCCGCGGCTGGTAGGTCTTCACGCGGTTCAAGAGGAAGGGATTGTCTGCGTCGGGATTGAGGACCCTGCCGCCGCCGAGTTCTGCCAGGCGCCGGAGCAGGGGCAGATTGGGCTCCGAGGCATTGAATTCCGGCGAATAGTTCACGCTGGCACCCAGCACTTGGGCGCCCACCACCTGGCCCTCCTTCATTTCCAGGAGGTTCACGAGGTAGGCGCCGACCTCCCGGGTGGGAAATTTCGCCTCATAATGGCCCGGGCCGGTCTGCTCCAGCGGCACCAGGGTGCGCCCGCCCTTGGGGCTGATCACGGCAGCCTGCAACGTGAGGAAATTCCGGAAGTTACCTTCGGCGTCGAGCGCCTCCACGCTGAGGATCCCTTCGCCGTTCTCGACGGTGACCTCGGTGTTGAAGTCGGTATTGTCCACGCGCCGCAACGCCCAGCTCACCGCCTGCGACCAGAACTGGCGGTATTGGGGCCAGCCGATCCAGTCCTGCGCCCACTTTCGGCGCGCATCGCTGGTGAAGGCCACGGCGCGGCCGAGTCCGTATTGCCAATGGGCCAGGAGCGGATCGCCCTTGTCGGTGAGCAGGGGCGTTTCGGCGCGGGGTTTGGGCGACGTGGCCACATAGCCGCGCAACGTGGGGAACTCGGCGGCACCAATCCCGCGGGTAAGTTCGCTGCCGGCCGCCACCTGCGGCTGGAACGGATCCTCGAAGATCGCGGACTTCAGGATCACGGCGGTCTCCTTGATGAAGATTTGGGGGAGCATGGCGGCGGACTTGACGTCGTAGAACCTGCCGCCGCCTTGCGCCGCCATGCGTTCCATCGTGGTCGGCTGCACATGGCCGCCGATCATCACGGTGCTGATGGTGACCCGCGCCGCCACCAGATCCTTCACGAGGGCATCCGACGGGGCGTTGGGGTCGCCGTCGCTGAAGACGATGAGATGCTTGAGATTGGCCGTGGACTTCTTGAGGTCGTCATAGGCCATGCTCATCAGGCCTTGAAAGCTGGGGAGGTCGCCCTGGTTCATCCCGGCGATCAGGCCGGCAAGGCGGTTCTTGCTGCCCACGGCCTGAAGTTCGAACAGCGCCCGCTCGGTGCCATCCCAGAGCCACACGCCCATTTCGTCCTGCGGGCCCAGCGCATCCAGCGCGGCCAGGGCAATGTCGCGCGCGACTTCATTGCCGTTGGCAAACTCCATGCCGTGCATGACGAGGCCGAGCGCGCCCTTGGGGAGCACCTTTTTGGAATTGATCTCCATGTCGAGCGGCAGCGTCGCCTCCAGCGGCGTGTTCCGATACCCGCCCGCGGCGAAGGCCTGGTCGCCGCCGATGGCCACCAAGCCCACGCCAAAATCGCGGACGGCGCTTTCCAGCAGGCTCATGCCGTCGCGTCCCAGATCTCCGGCAGCCACGTTGCCCAGGATCACGGCATCGTAACTCTGGATCTCCGCCAGCGTGGGCGGCAGGCCGCGCTCGTTCACGACGTTCACCTCCAGCTTCGATTCCCGGAGCGCGTCGGCCAGGGCGCTGTCCTGGTCCGGTTGGCTGCTGACGAGGAGCACGCGCGGATCCCCACGCACGTTCACGAAGCTGCTGGCCTTGTTGTTCTGGGCCACCGTATCGCCCTCCACCTCCACCTGAACCTCGTATCCGTAGAACCCGGGCTCATCGAGGCTTTGCGGAAGGGCGATCAGGTTCTTTCCAGGCTCCAGGGTCATCCGCTCCTCGCCCAGCAGCCGGTCATTCCGGAAGAACCGGATGGTGGCCGGCCGGCGCGAATCCGAGGTGGCCACCACCCGCGCCTCGAAGGTTTGTCCCTTCTTGAGGTTGGCCGGCAGGCCAAGTTTTTGCACCGACACGTCCCCGCCGCGGGCGACACCCAGGGGAACGATGTCGAGGGTGACGCCCAGCGGCCTGGCCGCGGTGAGCGCCGCTGCCGCGTCGCCGACGTTTTCATTGCCATCGGAAAGCAGCACCAGGCGCTTCTGTCCGGTCTCCGGAAAGGCAGCCGTGCCCAACCGGATCGCCCCGGCGATGTCGGTCCGCTCCGTGCCTACCACCGCCTGGATCTTCTCGGCGTCCGCGACCGTTGTGGCGGTGGTCTCCAGGGCGGCGTCGGTGCCGAAGATCAGGAAACCGGCCTTGTCGGATTCCTTTTTTGCCTTGGCCCAGCGGTTGGCCACCGAGCGGGCGCTTTCCTGCTGTCCGGAGGGAATCGAGTCCGAACGGTCCAGCAGGAAGAAAGTGTTCATGCCCTCCTGCGGACGTTTCCACTGCGTCCCGGCGATGGCGCCGACGAGGGCCAGCAGCACGATCACCCTCAGTACCCCCGCCATCCATCGCCGCCAGGGCGTCAGCGAAGCATCCGACCGCCACGCCAGCCAGAGCGTCCACGCGCCGGCAGGAAGCAGCAGCAGCAGGGCGTAAGGATGGGAGAATTGGAGAGGCACGGGGGGAGGGAGGCGCGGTCTGGGGTCTGGGGTCTGGGGTCTGGGATAGCGGGCAGTTTATTTCATCCTCCTGTGAAACTTCTGCACGCGGTGGTTCTGCGAGTCGGCGACGTAGAGGTTACCCTGGGAATCCAGGGCGATGGACCAGGGGTTGGCGAAACGGCCCGGTTCGGCTCCGGGACCGCCCAGCACTTCGAGCACCCGATCCTGTGCATCAAGCACGGTGATGCGGCTGTTGCCGAATTCGCAGACAAACTGAGTGCCGTCGGATGTCACGCGGATGTCGTAGGGATAACTGTATTCTCCCGGATGGGACCCCGCCCGGCCGTGACTGCGCAAGAACTTGCCGTCGCGATCGAACACCTGGATGCGGTGATTGCAAGAGTCCGCGACATACACGAGGTCGTCCGGCCCGACGGCGACCCCCTCCGCCCGGTTGAACTGGCCTGGACGCTCCCCAGGGGATCCCCAGGCGGCTGTCAGGCACGCCCGGAGCGGCAGGGCTCCCTCGGCGGTCACCGCAACACAGGGCGTGTCGGATGCCGGCGGATTCGGGCCTCCGAGTGAGAACCGCTGGAGGCGGTCCACGACCGTGTATTCGCTGACGAAAAACTCACCCCGCGAATCCTGGGCGATCCCCCGCGGCAGGATGAACTCGCCGGCATTGGTTCCCTTGACCCCCCATTGCGCCACCCGCCGTCCGTCCGGAGTGAAGTGGTTCACCCGCATGTAGTGCGGCTCAATCACCAGGATGTTGCCATCCCGGTCGAGCCCCATGCCCTTGGGTTTGCCCAGGTCGGTCTCCGGCATCTGCCATTGGAGCAGGTACCGCCCTTCCGGGGAGAACTTCTGGATGCGCCCGGTCAGGTCGGCGACGTACAGGTTGTCTTCGCGGTCGCAGATCACGGAGCGCGGCTTGTTGAACTGTCCGGGCGCCACCCCCCGCGATCCGAGCGTGGTCACGCGGGAGAAGCGCTCCGAAGTCAATGAGGTGGCCGCCAATCCCGCCTCCCGGCGGCATCCGGGGAGCAGGGCCAGGCCGAAGGCAGCGAGCCCCATCGCGGCCATGCGACCGCCTCGGAATCGTCTCCGCCGTTGGCAGGTGTCGTTGCCCATCGCAAACCGGGCGTGCAGTGCGGGAGCCAGCCTGCACCAACGCGCCCGCCAGGGACAGGCCTTCCGAGATGGTTTTGACCGCGTGCATCCGGGGTGGGCAGCGCCGGCTCAAGAAGCACCCGCTCCAGCGAGCATGGATTGCTGGGCGCCCGGAAGCCCCTCACCGGCTCATATCCCAGCGACGGAAAACAGCGAGGAACCCTGTTTTGAGGGCATCGTTGCTGTCCACGGATGGACATGGAGACACGGAGAGGCCTTTTTTCTCTTCTGCGAGAATCCGTGCCTGCAGGTCCAGATTGTCCAACGGTGGAGGAAGAGCGGAAACCGGTCCCGCAGTCCCGCCGAAAAACGGAGATGTCGCCACGCGGCGGCAGCCTTGACGGCCGGACCGGATCCGCGCTTGTTCGGCGGGGTGATCTCCCGACGCGCCTTTTTGAGGCTCGCCACTCCGGTCCTTGCGGCCGGGGGATGCGCCCATTCCCGGGATGCGAAAACCGTGGCGACCTGGGAACTGACCGCGCTCTCCGGTCAGGTGGTATCCTGGAGGCCGGACCCGCCGGTCCGCGCGGTCGTCTTCGAGTTCCTGGGTGTGGAGTGTCCGATCTCCAATCGCGCCCAACCCGAGCTGTCCCGATTGGCCCGCGAACTAACCCCGGAGGTGGAGTTTGTTCCGGTGTACCCCAATGCCGGAGAAGATGCCGAGGCCATCCGCCGGCACCGGACGGAATATCAACTGACGCCCGTCGCCTACCGGGATCCGAGGCAGCGCCTGGCGGATGCGCTGGAGGTCGGCGTGACGCCCGAGGTCGTGGCGTTGACGGCCGGAGGGCAACTGATCTACCGCGGCCGGATCAACGACCAGTTCGGGGGCCTGGGGCGGGGGCGGCCGGCGCCGACTCGACACGATCTGGCGGAGGCGCTGGCGGCGTTCCTGGCCGGATCGCCGCCCGCGGGAGTGGTGACGCCGGCGGTGGGATGCCGGATTGATCGCGCCTCATGAATAGGAGGCGCCATTCTGCCGTTCTGCTGCTCGGGGCGGCCATCACGGGGCCAATACTGACGGCGGCGGACCCGGTCACATTTCATGAGCAGGTCGCCCCCATCCTTCAGACGCACTGCGCCTCCTGCCATCGGCCAGGGCAATCGGGTCCCTTCCCATTGCTGACGTATGAGGATGCCCGCAAGCATGCGCGGGATATCGTGGACGTCACGGCGCGCCGGTATATGCCGCCCTGGTTGCCCGCTTCCGGAGCGCATCCATTTGACGGGGAGCGGCGGTTGTCCGATGCGGAGCTGGAGCTCTTGAAACGTTGGGCGGACGCTGGCGCGCCGAAAGGAGATCCGGCCCAGGGACCCCCACCTCGGGTCTGGCCCGACGGCTGGCAATTGGGCACGCCGGACCTCGTCCTCAAGCTGGGGACTCCGTTTACCATTCCGGCCGAAGGTCGCGACGTCTATCGGAGCTTTGTGCTTCCCTCCGGCCTTGCCGAAAGGCGTCACGTGGCGGCCTGGGAGCTTCGGCCCGGTTCGGCGGCGGCACACCACGCCTTTCTCTTCGTGGACCGCAGCGGCGAGGCGCGACGACGGGATGCGCTGGATGCGGAGCCGGGATTCGCGGGCATGGACACTCCCTCGGGGGTGGAGGCGCCCAACGGGCACTTTGCGAGCTGGCAGCCGGGGGCGGCGCCGGCGCGCAATCCGCCCGGACTGGGTTGGACCCTGGAACCCGGCAGCGACCTGATGCTGCAATTTCATCTTCAGCCCACCGGCAAACCGGAGCCATTCCAGCCGGAGGTCGGACTCTACTTCACCGACCAGACGCCGACGAACCGTCCCGTGAAGCTGGGTTTGGTCAACTATGGGTTCCAGATTCCCGCCGGGGCGACCCACGTCACGGCCGGGGAGGAATTCGTGCTGCCCGCGGCGGTGTCCGTGCTCGGGGTGCTGCCGCACTCGCACTATCTCGGACGCCGGATCGAGGCCCGGGCGGTGTTGCCGGACGGCACGGTGGACTCGTTGCTGCTGATTCCCGACTGGGATTTCAACTGGCAGGGATCCTATCGTTATCGCAATCCGGTGGAACTTCCCGCGGGCACCCGCCTGACCATGGCGGTGACCTTCGACAATTCCACCAACAATGTCCGGAATCCGAATGCCCCGCCCCGGGCCGTCGCCTTCGGTCCGAACACGACGGACGAGATGGCCGAGATGTGGTTTCAACTGCTGCCCCGCGACGCCGCCGGCGCGGCGTTGCTCGACCACGCCCTCGCGGAACGCACCGTCCGCGACCATTTCGCCTACCACACCCAGCGCTTGCGGCGAGATCCGAACGATGTGGTCGCCCGGGTGCAGTTGGGACGGGCGCTGCTGGCGCAGCGCAAACCTGCCGAGGCGGAGGCGGAGTTCCGGCAGGCGGCGCGGCTCCATCCCGACTCGGATGATGCGCAGTATTATCTCGGGCTGGCCTGCCGCCTTCAGGGCCGCTTGCCGGAGGCGGCGTCCGCATTTCGGAAGGCGATCGAAATCAACCCGAAGCATGCCCGCGCCCACGGCAATCTGGGGCTCATGCACCTCGCGGCCGGCCGGTCCGCGGAAGCGGCGCGCCACCTGGCCTCGGCGGCTGCGCTCGACCCCACGGATGTGCTGGCGCGCAATGCCCTCGGGACGATCCGGTTGCAGGAGGGGCGGCGCGAGGAGGCAGCGGAGCTGTTCCGCCAGGTGCTGGCCGTGGACGCGGCGAACGCCGAAGCCGCCAAAGGACTTGCCGCCGCGCTGGCTCCGAGGGCGCCCGCCCGCTGATCGCGGATAGGATTTCCTGTCGCGAAAATGAAGAAATTCGATGGATAGCGCTGCGGCGGAGAGACCGTTGTGGAGCGGAAACTCAGGACTCCGGCGCTTCGTCAGGCTCCCACTCCCGCTTCATCTTCCGCCCTTCCGCGCGCGGAATGCGGGGCGGATTGACAGTAGGGGGCGCCCTTCGGACAGTCTGGCTTCTTTATGGCCGAGCCGAAAGTTAATGAGCTGATGGAGAAGATCGTCAGCCTGTGCAAGCGACGCGGGTTTGTTTTCCAATCCTCGGAAATCTACGGCGGCATCAACGGATTCTGGGACTACGGTCCGCTGGGCGCCGAGATCAAGCGGCAGGTGAAGGAGTTGTGGTGGAACGCCATGACGCGGATGCGCGACGACGTGGTCGGCCTCGAGGCGACGATCATCATGTCGCCGCAGATCTGGAAGGCGTCCGGCCATGTCGACACTTTCAGCGATCCGATGTGCGACTGCCTGCTCACGCGGAAACGGTTCCGCGCGGACCAGATTGAGCCGCAGAGCGGGACGGTGTATCACTTTTCGGGCGCGCTGAATCCGCGTTCGGGCGAGACGCTGGCGGAGCCCTTCGCGGTGTTGCTTCCCACGGATAAGCCCCCGGAGAAGGCCCGGAAGCTGGCCTATGAATTTTATGGCACGCGCGGCTGGCATTCCGTGGAGCTGCTCGACGAGCGGACGGAGTCCGTGGAGAACACCACGCGGTTCAATCCGGAGAACGGCGCGCTGCTCACCGAGCCGCGGCCGTTCAATCTGATGCTGCAGACCTACGTGGGACCGATCCAGTCCGACGAGAACATCGCGTACCTCCGGCCGGAGACCGCGCAGGCGATCTTCGCGCAGTTCAAGAACGTGCTCGAAACCTCCCGCCAGAAGGTGCCCTTCGGCATCGCCCAGGTCGGGAAGGCGTTTCGCAATGAGGTGACGCCGCGCAACTTCACCTTTCGATCGCGCGAGTTCGAACAGATGGAGCTGGAGTTCTTCATTCCCCCGGACGAGGTGGTGGAGGCCATCCACGGTTCCGTGGCGGAGCCCGCCGGGCCGGGGCATCCGGGCGAACCGCAGCCCAACTGGGGCTGGCGGTTGTGGCATCAGTACTGGGTGGAGGAGCGGGTGCGGTTCTACGAGGGCATCGGACTGTCCCGCGACACGCTGGGATTCCATGCGCAGACGCCGGAAGAGCTGGCGCACTATGCGCGGGCGACCACGGACATCCTGTTCAAGTTTCCCTTCAGCAAGCGGGACGCCGAGGGCCGGGTGGCTGGGGATGAATTGGAGGGCATCGCCGCCCGCAGCGACTTCGACCTGTCCCAGCACGAGCGGTTCTCGGGCAAGCCGATGGGGGTGTTTGACGAGGAATTGCGCACCGCCTGGGCGCGGTTGGCCCCGGAGCGGCAGGCGGCTCTGCGCGATCGGTACCACCAGGCGCGTCTCAAATACCTCACGCGGACTGCACGCTCCGGCGATTCCCCGGAGTCCATCGCCCGGAAGGCCCAGACGGACGCCGACGGATTGGCCCGCGGACAATACATCCCGCACGTCATCGAACCCTCCGCAGGGGTGGACCGCCTGATCCTCGCCCTGATCGCCAACGCCTACCACGAGGAGGTGAGCACCGACGACAAGGGCAAGACCGAGATCCGGGTCGTGATGCGGTTCCATCCGCGCGTGGCGCCCGTCAAGGTGGCCGTGCTGCCGCTGCTGAAGAACAAGCCGGAGCTGGTCGCCAAGGCCCGCGCGATCCGGGATCGCCTGCGCCCGCACCTGGCGGTCGCCTACGATGAGGCGGGGTCCATCGGACGCCGTTATGCGCGTCAGGACGAGGCCGGCACCCCGTTCTGCGTGACGGTGGATTTTGACACGCTGGGGGAGCAGCCCGAGCTGTTGGACACGGTCACCGTGCGGCTTCGCGACGACGGCCGGCAGGAACGGCTGCCAGTCGCCGGTCTGCTCGAGTGGCTGCTGGCCCGGATCCGCTGACCAATACGCCATGTCCACCTCAGAACCGTTTACCACCAGCTTCCCGGCGCGGATTTCGTACGGGATCATGCTGGCCCTGCTGGCCATGATCGGGTGGCTGCACCTGGCGACCCTGGTGCTGACAGCGCTATTCGGCTACTTCGCCATCCGGTCCCTGAACTTCGGCGGGCGGAAGTGGCTGGCGGTCAGCGTGTACCTCATCCTGGTATCGGCGCTTTTCGTCGGGCTGGTGTACTTTTCCAAGCAGGCCTATGTGACCCTGCCCAAGATCGCGGACGACTCGATCCCCGCCGTGGCGGAGTTTGCGGAAAAGCAGGGGATGGAACTGCCGTTCACGGACTACGCGAGCCTGAAGGTTCTCGCGCTGGTGGAGGTCCGGGAGAAGTTTGCGAACGTGGGAATGTACCTGCGGGGCGCGATGTTCGAGATCGCCTCGTTCATCATCGGGCTCGTCCTTCCCGTCAGTCTGTTCCTCAACTCGCGCTTCCAGATGGAGGGTGATCCCCACGCGGTGAAGGGGAGCCTGTACGCCCTGGTGAGCCGCGAACTCAGTCTGCGGTTCCGCACCTTCTTCCACAGCTTCTCCACGGTGATCGGCGCCCAGATCATGATCTCGGCGATCAATACCCTGCTCACCTCCGTCTTCCTGCTCTGGAACGGGTATCCCTATGTGATGGTGGTGATCATCCTCACCTTCCTGTGCGGCCTGCTGCCGATCATCGGCAACCTGCTCAGCAACACCCTGATCATCGCCGTCGGATTCACCATCTCACCCCAGGTGGCGTTCCTGGCCCTTCTCTTCCTGGTGACCATTCACAAGCTGGAATACTTCCTCAATTCCAAGATCATCGGGGACCGGATCAAGAACCCGATGTGGCTGACCTTGATCGGGCTGGTCGTCGGGGAGCGGCTGATGGGCATTCCCGGGATGATCTTCGCTCCGGTGGTCCTCCACTACGTCAAGGTCGAGGCCTCGCGCGCCCGGGTGGCCGTCCGGGCGCCGGACGCTCCGGAGCCGGCGGGGGTCACTGGCCGTGGCTTGCCTTGAGGTGTTCGGCGAGAATGTCGCGGCCGAAGTCGCCCTTGAAATCGCGCCAGACGGCGTGGACGTGGTTGGCGTCGTTCTGGGTGTTGTCGTATTCAAGCAGGAACGTGGGGCCGTGAACGCGGTAGTAGTGTCCTTGCTTCCGTTCCAATCCGCCGGCCCATGCGAACACCACGCCATCGAGACCCGCGGCGCGGATTTGCTCCAGGTCGGCGGATGCCAGGTCACCGCGGAGGCGTCCCACGTATTCCTCGATGACCTTGCGCAGCAACTCCTGCTGCGGCGGGGTCATGTCTGCATACCGAAGACCTTGAGCCGCGCCGATGTCGGCGACCGCCTGGGCGGCGGTCAGGATGTCGTCGGGCGCCTTGCCGCTGACCACCGCCTTGGCGCGTTGCGCCTCATTCAGGGAGGTCACCAGCGCCCGGCCCAGGTCCTCCTCCGCACCCAGGACCCGCAGGCCCTCCCTGGCACCGGTCCGAACCTCGCCCGGATTGCTGCCCAGAAAACTCGGGGTGCCGGCGACCGGAGTACCGTCTGAGAGCGTGAAGTTGACCGAGAGATGATGCCCTTCCACCCGCCAGCCCCAAAACCCCTTGGGCCCGGGCGCGCCAAAGACGCTTACGTAATAAAGTTCCGGATCCCTCGGGAAGCGTCGGCTGGGCCCCTCAATATCCTGGAGGATTTGCTCGAGGCTCATGATGGCGGCCACCTTGCCGTAGCCGCGCGGGCTGAGACCGGAGCTGAACAACCCGTAGGCGAGATGCCGTTGGGCCGGCGTCATCTCCTTCAGGGCGAGTCCGTTCCGATCCTTGGGAATAAAGTGCCAATTCTCGCGTTCCGCGGCGTCAAAGGAGAAGACGGCCTTGGCCTTCTGTTCGGGAGTGAGCGAGGCCAGGAAGGTGCTGGCGGCGGCCGCCATATCCTCTCCGGGCGTGGCGAGAAGCCGGAAGGCGAGCAGGACAAACAACACGGGGCATCGGAGCATGGCGGCACTTTTTCCGAGGAAGCCGGGACGTGAAAGGAAAAAGGTGAAGGGCCAGATCTTTGGAGCGCCGGGCGCATCTCAGCGATTGGACGAGGAGCGGGCGCGTCCCGCCTGCGGGCTTCTGCGTCCCCGCCGAGACCCTCGTGGACTGTTCCCTTTTTCCGGCTCAGAACGCCTTGAGGATACGCCTAACGCGCTGCGCACGGTTTCCTTCGGTTGCCCTCTCTGTCTCAGCCTCCTTTTGGCTTTCCACTGACGGCGTATTGAGAAGTTGACGGTGGCGGCAGCGGCTGCCGAGCCTTCGCGCTTTCATATGGCCAAGATCGTGCGCGCGCTCCTTTCCGTTTCCGACAAGACCGGTCTCGTTCCCTTTGCGCAGGAACTGGCGGCCTGCGGTGTGGAACTGGTGTCCACCGGCGGCACCGCCAAGGCGTTGCGATCCGAGGGGCTGGCGGTGATCGAACTGAGTGAATACACGGGCTTCCCGGAGATGCTCGACGGCCGGGTCAAGACCCTCCATCCGAAGGTCCATGGCGGGCTGCTGCATCTGCGGGACAATCCGGAACATGTGGCCATCGTCCGGCAGCATGGCATTCCCCCCATTGATCTGGTGGCGGTGAATCTCTACCCCTTCGAGCAGACGGTGGCGCGTCCGGGGGTCTCCCTGCACGACGCGATCGAGAATATTGACATCGGCGGTCCCTCCATGTTGCGAAGCGCCGCCAAGAACCACGAGTCGGTCACGGTGGTGGTGGATCCGTCGGACTACGAACGGGTGGCCCGCCAGATCCAGACTTCGGGTGGCACCACGCTGGAGCTGCGCCGCGAGCTGGCGGCGAAGGTGTTTGCGCGCACGGCGGCCTATGATGCGGCCATCGCCCGTCACCTCGAGGGCGTCTTCGGGGCCTCGTCCGGACGTCCGCCCGACCCGGCGCAGCCTCCCGATGCCCTGGTCCTCCAGGCGCCGCGCGTCCAGTCGCTGCGCTATGGGGAGAACCCGCACCAAAAGGCCGGGTTGTACGGTCGTTTTGGCGAGTTTTTCCGTCAGATCCACGGAAAGGAACTGTCGTACAACAATATTCTCGACCTGACGGCTGCGGTGGCGTTGATCAGCGAATTCGAAGGGGACGCCCCGACCTTGGCCATTTTGAAGCACACCAACCCGTGCGGCGTCGGCCAGGCGGCGACGCTTCGCGAGGCTTGGGACCGGGCATTGGCCACCGACCGCCAGGCGCCGTTTGGAGGCATCATCGCGGTGAACCGTCCGCTCGACCGCGACGTCGCTGAAGCCATCGCGGAAATCTTCAGCGAGGTCATTGTCGCGCCGGCCTTCGAGCCGGAGGCCTTGAAGGTGCTGCAGGCGAAGAAGAACTTGCGCCTGCTGGAAGTGCGCGGCCAGCCGATGGCTGCGGAACCCTGGGACGTGCGCAGCGTCGGCGCCGGTTCCTATCTCTGGCAGGAGCGAGACCGGTATGCGATGGCCGATTCCGACCTGAAGGTGGTCACCCGGCGTGCGCCGGCCCCGTCCGAACTGGACGCCATGCGCTTTGGCTGGCGCGTCGTCAAGCATCTCAAGTCCAACGCGATCCTGTACTGCGGTCCGGGACGAACCCTGGGGGTGGGCGCCGGGCAGATGAGCCGGGTGGACTCCAGCCGGATTGCCGTGTGGAAAGCGGGGGAGGCCGGACTGCCGCTGGCCGGCAGCGTGGTCTGTTCCGACGCCTTCTTCCCGTTTCCCGACGGACTCATCGCCGCGGCGGAAGCCGGGGCGACGGCGGCGATCCAGCCGGGCGGGTCAGTGCGTGACGCCGAAGTGATCGCCGCCGCCGACGCCCGCGGGATGGCCATGGTCTTCACCGGCCATCGCCATTTTCGTCACTGATTCCCGGCCCGAAACTGCGACTCCTTTTCCTTGAACAGCAGATTGAAGGTGGTGAGCGATCCGTAGATACGGGTCAGGTACTGTTGCCAGTCGAATTTTTCGGCGCTGGTGAGGGTGTCGCTGGCGTTGATCTTCTGCTCCAGCACCCGGAGGTTGTTGCGGATCATGACGAGCTTGTGGAAGAACTGTTCCAGCTCGATTTCCTTCGCTGCCAGCGTGGGATCCTTGGGGTGCAGCACGAGACGTCCGTCCCGCCATCGCGGGCCGAGTTCATGGACGGTGTCCTCTGGCTTTTGGAGCCCCAGCCGGTCCGCCAGGGCTTCGACCGTCCGGCTGATCAACGTGTCCAGCGGCAGGGACAGCCCGGTCAGCGTGGCCTGGGTTTCCGCCGGCACCAGGGCCGCGGCGACCGGGTCGAGGGGCCGGCGCCCGTCGTTGAACAACACCTCCGCGCCGTGTTCGGTGACCGCTTTCACGGTGCCGGCGCCGTATTGCGGATGAACGACGGCCATGCCGACGTGCAATTCTTCGATGCGCATGGGCCAAGCCAATCACGGCCTCCGCAGGCGGCGAGCAGAAACCGCCTGCGGCCCTTATTGCACGAGACTCAGCGGGAGCCTCACGCAATGGCCGCGGAGGCCGTCAGGAAGGAGCAAGGGCTGAGGGACCCATGACCAGGGCTCCCCCACTGCTCACCCCCAATACCCTCTCCCCGGAATTGTCACTGGAATGTCATCCGGTTGGCAGGAAACTTGCCTAGCATCGCCTGCTCCATGGACGGACATTCCGCTCCAGCGCGGGCTCCGCTCCAACCCACGAAAGAAAGAAGATGATCTCACGCATGTCCGTGTCCCTGACGGCTTTGGCCCTGTTGGCCGGGCTGGCAAGCCAAGCCGTTCCAGTGCCGGGCGCGGCGGCGGGATTCGATCTCGACGGTGATGGCCTGCCGGATTTGGTGGAGGTCCGGTTTGGCAGCGATCCCACCAAAAAGGACACGGATTCCGATGGCTGGGATGACAAGGCAGAGTTCGAGGCCAACACCAATCCGCGCAACCGGGACATCTTTCCCATCTTCACGCTGCTGGCGAGAGACCGGCAGGTGCTGATGGGGGACCTGCTGGTGCTCCGGGCCCGGGCGTTCACGAATGCCGTGGTCATCACCAATGTGACCATCACGCCCGGCGAGGGCGGTGTGCCGGTGGATGAGGATGAGGACGGAGTGCCGGACGGATGCGACTTCGACGGGGATGGGGTTGCCGATCTGGCGGGGGAGTGTCCGACGGACGGCGTTCCGGTGACCAACGAGGTGCTGGTGACGAACTACGTGTCGTGGCAGTGGTATTACGGGGACACCGCACTGGAGACCCAGACCAACGAATCGCTCGTCATTCATCGCGCGCAGACCAATGAGGCCGGCCTCTACCATCTCACGGCGTCCTTCGAGACCAGCCGGCAAACGAGCGGTCCGGTGGCAGCCGAGGTGCTTCCCTGGCGCGCGCAGCGGCGGTTTCCGCAACCCGTGGGCGACGTGGTGTGCTGGGGACTCAACGAGTACGAGCAGATCACCGTGCCCAACACGGTCACCCAGGTGCTGGCGGTCGCGGCCGGGCTGGGACATTCCGCGGTGATTCGGACCGACGGCTCGGTGGCCGTCTGGGGCTCCGGGGATCTCGCGCAGACCAATGTGCCTCCCGCGGCGACCAATCTGGTGAGCCTGGTGGCCGGGGCCACCCAGACCTACGGACTTCGGGCCGATGGAACCGTGGTGGCCTGGGGAACCAACGACTTCAGTCAGCTGGACCTGCCGCCGAACCTGCAAGGGGTGACTGCGATCGCGGCGGGCTATTTCCATGGAGTGGCACTCCAGGAGGACGGAAAGGTGGTTTGCTGGGGCGACAATTCCCGGGGCCAGTGCGACGTGCCGAGGGGGCTGAATTCGGTGATCGCCGTGGCGGCCGGCGTGTTCCACACCGTGGCCCTGCAAGCCGACGGCTCGGTGGTTTGCTGGGGAGCCAATGAGTTCGACCAATGCACCGTGCCCGAGGATCTGCCGCCGGCCGCGGCGATTGCCGCCGGAGGAAATCACACCGTCGCGGTGTTACGGGACGGCCAGTTGGTGATCTGGGGCAACAATTCCTTCTCCCAGAGCACGGTGCCGGACCGTTTGGGCAATGTGGTCCAGGTGGCGGCCGGATACTTCTTCACGGCGGCGGTGAAACCCGACGGCCAGGTGGTGGTGTTCGGAAGCGACGCGCCAGCCATCAAGGAGGTGCCCGCCGCCCTGACCAACGCCGTTCGCCTCGCCGCCGGCTACTTTCACCTGATCGCCATTCAGGGCCGGGCGGATGCCGACACCGACGGACTGGACAATGTCTATGAGCGGGCGGAGCGGAGTGATCCGGCGCTCTGGGATACCGATGGCGACGGCCTGGAGGACGGCGTGGAGGCCCGGTTGGGTACCTCGCCGGTGGTTGCGGATTCCGATGCGGACGGCCTGCCGGATCGCCTGGAGTTGGACCAGGGGTTCGATCCGTTGGTGGCGACCGAGGCGGCCGACGGTTTTCTGGGGATCCAGCGGGCGGTTCAGTTGCGCCTCTTCACCCTGGGGCGTGGTCTCTATCAACTTCAGGGCACGCCGGACGGTGCCTCGTGGCTCGACTTGGGGGACCCGTATGAGCCGCCCGCCGGCGTCTCCGTGCTCGCCGATCGTCCGGATTTGCCCGCGGCACTGCTGGGATTCCGTCTGCTTCCGCTGGAGTCGGGCGGCGGCGAGGGCGGAGAAGGGGAACCATCGGTACCTCCCGCGCTTCCCGGAGTGGCCGGCACGCTGCGGATTTGGGGCAACAACGATGTGGGGCAGGGGGAGGTGCCGTTGGAGGTTCACGACGTGGTGGCGGTGTCGGCTGGCGCATGGCACACCCTGGCCTTGATGGCCGACGGTTCCCTTCGCGGCTGGGGTCTCAACTCGGACGGCCAGTGCGCCCCAGTGCCGGAGTTGGGGACGGTTCAGGCGCTTTCGGCCGGCGGCCATCACTCGCTGGCATTGCTTGCCGACGGATCCGTCGCCGGGTGGGGTCGCAACAGTTCCGGACAGGCGCCGCCCCATCTTGACGGTCCCTTCACCCAGATTGCTGCCGGGGGCATTCATACCGTGCTGCTGGACTCCGCCGGGCATGTAAGTGTCGTGGGCGACAACTCGGTGGGGCAGGGGACGGTGCCGCCGACTCTGGAATCGGCCGTCGCCGTCGCCGCGGGATGGTGGCACTCCGTGGCGCTCGACGCCGCCGGACGCGTGCATTGCTGGGGGGACAATCGGTTCGGGCAATGCGATGTGCCCCCGGGTTTGAACGACGTGAAGGCGATCGCGGCCGGCAACGGGCACACGGTGGCCTTACGGGCCGACGATCGCGTGGTGTGCTGGGGCAATGACGAAAACGGCCAGTGCCGTCCGCCCGCCGATCTCCAGGAGGTGATGCATGTGGCGGCGGGTTTCAATCGCACCCTCGCCCAGAAGTCCGACGGACGCGTCATCGTCTGGGGAGAGGCGGCGGAATCGTTGAATGCCGCGCTGGCCGCCTTTCCGGTCAGCGGACCGGTGAGCGCGGGCGGCTATCACGTGGCGGCCTTCAAGGCGCCAGAGGATGCAGACGGAGATCAGCTCGATGACCTGTTCGAATTGCGGATCGGAACGAATCCGGAGTCCCGGGACAGCGATGGCGACGGATTGGACGACGCCACCGAACTGGTCGCCGGATTCGATCCCCGGCTTTCCACCGAATCCGTGGATGGCGCGGTGACGGCATTGCCCGCGGTAACCTTGCGCACCTTCACCCTGCCGCAGAAGCAGTACCGTGTGCAGGTCTCCTCGGACCTGGTGAACTGGAGCAACCTGGGGCCCCGCATTCAAAACCGCCGTGGCTTCACCGAGACTGTCGTGGAGGCCGGCGAGGAGGTCGGGTATTTCCGCCTGGTGGAACTGCCTGGACCCTGAACCTCCCGGGCGAGCGTCACGGAAAAGGTGACGGAGCCGAATGCGCTTGGACCCGCGTGGCGGCGGGCGCATTTCCATTTCTTGGAGGAGGCGTGGCGGTTTCCAGGACCAGGTGCTCCCGTTTCAAGAGAGCCCCGACGCAAATCGGGAGGCGAGTTTTCAACGAGCCGTACGTCCTACTGTGAACGACGTGGGGGTGAGTTGCGACGCGCATGGCTCGCCGCCCACCTGCTGAGATGCGCTCCTTGGTGGCCCGGCGGAAGACCTGTCTTTTCACGTCGGCGCGGTTCTGACATGCATTCGGCATGCTCGAAGCGAGTGAGCCCCCTTTGGGAGTCAGCCGCGCGCGTGAGTTTCGCACCACGCAGTGGAGCGTGGTGCTGGCAGCGCGGGAGGGCAGCCCTACGCAGGCGGCGGCCGCTTTGGAGCAGCTTTGCCGCAGCTATTGGTATCCCCTCTACGCCTATCTGCGTCGGGACGGCAAGAATCCGCACGACGCGCAGGATTTGACGCAGGGATTTCTCGCCAGCGTGATCGAGAAGCGCGATCTGGACGCCGCCACGCCGGAAGGGGGGCGGTTTCGTTCGTTTCTCCTGGGCACCTTGAAGCACTACCTGGCCGACGAACGGAGGAAGGCGAATGCGCAGAAACGAGGCGGTGGCCGCCCCGTCCTGTCCATTGATGCGGAAGAGGCGGAATCCCGTTACCGGATCGAGCCGGTGGATGAAGAGACGCCGGAAACCCACTTCGAGCGGCAATGGGCCCGGCTGGTGCTGGAGCGGGTGATGGACCGCCTGCGAAAGCGCCATGCGGAGCGGGGCCGGGCCGAGCTTTTCACGGCGTTGCAGCCGTGCCTGGGCGGCGTCGGTTGCGCCGTCCCGTATTCAGAGGTGGGCGCGCGCCTCGGCCTGAGCGAAGGCGCGGTGAAGGTGGCGGTTCGCCGGTTGCGACAGGAATTCGGGCATCTGCTCCGCCACGAAATCGCGCAGACCGTGGCGGACGAGTCGGAGATTGATGAGGAGATCCGCCGGCTCATCCGGGTGACCAGCCCTTGAGAAACATGGGCTGTAACCTTTGCCCACAAACCTCCCCGTAACCGGTAGCTGGATGCGTCATGTCCACCCTCAACGTGTGCCCCGAATGCGGCGCGGAGATGATCCGGGAATCATCGGCCGGGCCGTGCCGCCGGTGTCTCTTCAATCTGGGTCTTGCGGCGGGAGCCTCCTTGGAGGGCGAGGCAGAGGGTATTGACGCCGGGGCCGGGCCCGAGGCGCCGGCCACCGTTCCGCCGCGCCGGCTCGGCGATTACGAATTGCTGGAGGAAATCGCCCGCGGCGGCATGGGCGTGGTGTTTCGCGCCCGGCAGGCGAGCTTGAACCGGATTGTGGCGGTCAAGGTGATCCTGGCCGGCCAGTTCGCCCGCCGGGACGACATGCTCCGCTTCCGGGCCGATGCCGAGGCGGCGGCCCGGCTGCAGCATCCGAACATCGTGGCCATCCACCAGACCGGCGAGCATGACGGGCAGGCCTATTTCTCGATGGAATACGTGCCGGGGGGAAACCTGGCCGCGCTGGTGCGCGAGAAGCCGCTGCCCCCACGGGCGGCCGCCCAGCTCGTCCAGACGCTTTCCGAGGCGGTCCATTATGTCCACGACCAGGGCATCCTCCACCGGGACCTCAAGCCGTCGAACATCCTCCTCGACGACTCCGGCCAGCCGCGCATCGCCGACTTCGGCTTGGCGCGGCGCGTGGAGAAAGACTCGTTCCTTACGGTCACGGGCCAGGTGCTGGGCTCGCCAAATTTCATGCCGCCCGAGCAGGCAGGAGTCCAGCTGAAGGCGGGCCGCTACAGCGACGTGTATGCGCTCGGGGGCATCCTGTTCTATCTGCTCACGGGCCGGCCGCCGTTCCTGGGGGAGACGGTGGCCGAAACCTTGGACCAAGTGCGGCACAACGAGCCCGTCTCGCCCCGCTTGCTGAATCCAGCGGTGCCGCGCGATCTGGAAACGATCTGCCTCAAGTGCCTGGAGAAGGAACCGGGCAGACGCTATGCCACCGCGAGGGAGTTGGCCGGAGAGCTGACGCGGTTTCTCCAGGGCGAGCCCGTGCAGGCCCGGCCCGTCGGACGTCCGGAAAAATTCTGGCGTTGGTGCCGGCGGCGACCGGCGCTGGCGGGGCTGGCCGGGCTGCTGATGTTGGCGGTGGCGCTGGGGTTGTCCGGGATTCTCCTACAGTGGCGGCGGGCCGAGCGGGAACGGGTTGTGGCCCAAAAGAACGAACTGACCGCGCTCCAGCGTCTCTATGCCGCCGAGATGCTGCAGGCCCAGCGGGCGGTGGACGAAGGCAATCTGAGGCTGGCGGAGACGTTGCTGGAGAAACATCGCCCCCGGATGGGAGAGCCGGACCTGCGCGGCTGGGAATGGCGCTACCTCTGGCGGCAGACGCGCAGCGACGAAGTGCGTCTGCTGGGCCTTCACGACGAGCCCGCCCATAACGTCTCCGTCTCTCCGGACGGCACTCACCTGGCGGTGGCTGTGGAACGGAGGGGTGGCGGAGTCTGGGTGCGCAACCTCCACTCGGGCGAACTCACGAGTGTGGCCGCCGGCAACTCCACGGGCTCGGTCCAATTTTCGCCCGACGGCTCCAAGCTCGCCTTCGGCACCACCGACGGGCAAGTCGTCGTCCTGAATTGGCCGGCCCGCGAGGAACTGGCCCGCTTTCCGGCCGTGCAGAGTCTCCGCTCCGGTTATGGCCTGGCCTTTTCCCCGGACGGAAAGCTTCTGGCCGTGGGGGACCGCGCCGGACACATCACCCTCTGGGAACTGGACTCCCTTCGCCAGCTTTGGACTGTGCCGGCCCATGCCGGGAGCGTGGCTTCGCTGGCCTTCACTCCCGATGGACGCTGGCTGGCCTCCGGGGCTCACTCCCGGGACGTCAAATTGTGGGAGGTGGCTTCCGGCGGACTGCGGGTACAGCTGAGCCACCCCATGGGCGCGGTGCAATCCCTCACCATTTCGCCGGACGGCCGGACCCTGGTGTCCGGTTCCTGGGATCACACGATCAAGGTGTGGGAACTGCCTTCCGGACGGCTGCTCACGAACCTGACGGCGCACACCGCCTGGGTCGGCGCCGTGGTGTTTTCCAAGGACGGCAGCCTCCTCGCTTCGGGCAGTGCCGACCACTCCATCAAGTTTTGGAACCCGGCGACTTGGCAGGAACTCCGCACCTTGAAGGGCAACCGCGACGAGGTGAATGGCATCGCTTTCTCCCCGGACGGACGGCGGCTCTATAGCGCGGCGAAGGACGGAGCCCTGCGGGAATGGAGCACGATGCCGAGCGAATCCCGGCCCGACTCCGTGGCATTGCCGTTCTGGCCGTTTGCGTCGGCGGGCCGCTTCCTGGCGGTCTGGCATACCAACCGTTACGCGATCTGGGATGCCTTGAAGTTGCGCCCGCTGGCTGAGCACGCCTTGGACACCACACCGGGGGATCCGATTCGGAGCCTCGCTCTTTCTCCCCGAGGTGACAGGGTGGCGCTGGCCACCGAGGCCGGGGAACTGCTGCTGCGGCCCATCCTCGGCTCCGGCCCGGAAGTTCGTCTGAAACCGAACTCTTCAGGCTATCGCCGGCTTGGTTTTTCGCCCAGCGGCAGGCTCCTGGCAGCAGTCACCGGCGAGGGCAACCTGGAGATTTGGGAAGTGGCTACCGGCGTCCGTTTGCACCGGCTGCGCCCCGGCAATGGCCATCCATGGCACCACGATTTTGCCCCGGACGAGCGCTCCGTGGTGGTGGCCGTGGGGGAAGGACCGTGGGATGACGGCACCGTGGAAGTCTGGAGTCTTCCTGATGAGCGCAGGATCGCATCATGGAGAACCGGCAGGGGCTCGGTGATGGAATTTGTGTTCCTGTCCGGCGGCCAAACCCTCGTGACCGCCACCGGCGACGCCCAGTTGCAGGCGTGGGAATATCCGCCGGCGGAGAAAGATCCGCAGCCGCTGGCGTCCAAGTGGACGAGGAACAGCTTCAGCACCGCCGCCCTTTCGCCCGACGGCCGGCGGCTGGCCGCAGGCGCCTATGGCGGGTTCATTCACCTCTGGGATGCCGAGACGTTTCTCGAAGTCGCCACGCTTCGTTCGGACGATGGCGACATCCGGGCCGTCCGCTTTTCCCCCGACGGCAACACGCTCATTTCCATCGGCGACCGCATCCGCCTTTGGCGCGCACCGTCGTGGGAAGAACTGGCGGCGGAATCCCCGGCTGCTGAATCGCGATAGGCTGCAACCTTCGGCCCGATTCATCCCGGGAGCGGATGCCGAGGCGTTCGTCCCTGGCGCCTTCGCGCGATCCCGACCGGCGCCCCGAGGGACGGGCCGGTGCCATAGCGCCAGAAGACGGACACACGTCCACAACCAGGAGGGCTCTCCACACGCAGGATGGAGCCGCCAGTGCTGAGAAAAATGAAAACAACTCCGTAACCTTGCCTCCTCGCTCTCCCAGTAGCCCTTGGACAATACAATCCCGAGAACTGACCCCGTGAAGCTTTTCCCCATCAGCTCTCTTAGGACGCAAATTTCCAGTCTGGGACTGGCCGGTCTGATCGTCGTGCCCGCCTTGCTGTCGGCCCACGGGGTCCAGGCCGCCAGCACCATCCGGTTTGCGGCTGAGAACGTCTTCGGCTCCGAAGGGGACGCCATTGGATTGTTGCTGGTGATTGACCCGCCTCTCACCACGGGAGACGCACGCGTCACGCTCGTTCAAACAGGAGGTTCGGCCATCGGGTCGGACTTCGCCTTATCCCCCCCTGGGGCAATGATCTCGATTCCCAAGGGGGTTTCCAATCATGTCGTCAGGCTGACCCTGCTTGATGACGGATTGCACGAACACGTGGAAACTTTGGAGCTCACGCTGACCAATCCTTCCGAGGGATTGATCCTCCGCGACGACATCCGCGCTTTGGTGGCCATTCTGAATGCGGGACCGCGCTTCAGACTGAACGGCGGCTCTGGCGTTGAAATGGAGGGGTTCGCCACCGTCAGAGGCCACCGCCGAGGCGATACCAATGTGGCCTTTGCCGTGGACTACGCCACGATCCCCATCGGCCCGGGTGGCCCGGGTGGCAATTTCGTGCCGACGAATGGAACCCTCACGGTGGGACCGGGGGAGCGATACCCCTCCTTCCGAGTTCCGATTCTCAACGACGGGAGGGTGGCTGCGGAGGGATACCAAACCTTTGGCGTGTATCTGACCAACGCCACCACCGGCGTCGAGATAGACACGGCGCCTGTGGAGGTCCAGGTGTGGGACAGTCAATGGCCCACGACGCTGGACTCAAGTTATCGCCCGAAGGTGGGAACCGGTGCGACCGCCTTCACCCCGAATGGTGAGGCCTGGCGGATAGCCCTCCATCCGCAGGGAGGAGGCGACCCACTGGTTTTCCTGAACGCCAGCGGCTCCGTGGCGGCCCGTTTTCCCGCCGTCACGCATGGGTTCAGGGATCGGGGCTTGGCGCCGCGCCTCGCGGTTCAAGCCGACGGACGGATCCTCTTGTTCGGCGGATGGCACTTCCCGACGTTCAACGGCGTGCCCGTGCCCCAACCCGGGTTTGCCCGCCTGTTTCCGGACGGTCGCCTGGACTTGAGTTTCGTTCCCGCCGCCGTGCCTGCCTCCGACGCGCGACCGCTCCTGGAGCTTCTGGGCGATGGAAGCCTGCTCTTCTATGACGGTGTCGCCCTGCACCGGCTCAGGCCGGACGGAGAGTCCGATCCCGACTTCCAGGTGACGGAAAAATACGACGTGCAGGCCCTGGCGCTGGATGCTCAGGGCAGGCCGCTGGTCGCGGCAAAAATGGCTTCAGCGGATGGCGCCCTCACCCAGGTGCTGCGGTTGGACAAAACAGGAGCCCAGGATTCTGCCTTTGCGCCGGTGAAGGTGACGGGCTCGGTGGCAAAACTGGCGCCTCAGCCGGACGGAAAAATCCTGGTCGCCGGCTGGTTCGTTTCCTTGAACGGATTGGAGCGCACCAACCTCGCACGGCTCAGGACCGATGGAGCACCTGATGAGACGTTCGACGCCGGACGGGCGTCCCTCGTGTCCTACATACCCGAGTGGAACGGCTATAGCGCGGACCTGGTGCAGGACGGGAACAAGATTCTGATCGTCACCGGATCTGAAGGAATCTGGCGTTTGAATTCGGATGGCTCGCTGGATCGGCGGTTCCCGGTTCGCTTCGACGGCTTCAGCGGGAATCCCGCCATTTCCAGCACGAAACTTCACGGCGGCGGGCTCCTCGTTGCCGGCAACTTTGGAGCGATCAATGGCCTTCCCCGACCCGGACTGGCCCGCCTCCTTCTCGATGAGGCCCCGGAGAGCGCGGCGGCGATTGCGCCCAGACTGGATGAGTATTTCCACGGGGAATGGAATCCCGCAGGCTATGAAGGGGAGGGCGAAGCCGAAGTCACCGTGCGACGGTTGGGCGACGTTCGCCAACCCGCCACCGTGGGCTACGTCACGCACGATGGCACCGCCCAAGCCGGCCAGGACTATGAATCCGTTGCCGGCACATTGGCGTTTGCGGCATTTGAATCGGAACGGTCCTTCCGGCTGCCGATTCTCGATGACGACGAAGTTGAGCGGGAAGAAACGCTGGAACTGCGGCTGAACGCCGGAACCGGAGTGGCGGTCGCGGACGGCAGCACGCCCTTCACGCTGCACGACGATGAAGTGATCTTGGATGTCCAACCATTCCCCGGACCCACCGAAACACCCCGTTGCGTTTTGAGGTTCAATCAGGTGCCCAAACGGCACTATGACATCGAGTGTTCATCCGATCTGTACGACTGGAAGTCCCCCGGGCACAGCTATGACACGGGGGGATCCGACGGACCGGGTATCCTTTCCCTCGAAATCGAGTTTTCCGACTCCAACCGCTTTTTCCGCGTGAGGCGGCAGCCGTGAGCCTCCCCGGCCGGCCCTGAACAGATCCGGAATGAACCCTGAAAGGAATCCCATGGTGGATCGCCGACTCGACGGCGAGGGATTCCATTCTTCTGCCCTGAATTCCTTCCCCCACCGGCTCTCCCTGCTCTGGGCCCTCGTTCTGGCGGGGCTTCCCGCTGCGGCCTCCGATGGGACGAACCCGGCTTCCCCCGTGCCGCGCACTTGGGAGACAGAAGCCATCGCCTCATTGGAAGTGCCGCTCGGGAGTGCCGAATTTTCTCCCAAACACGTCTCCGCCGATTACTACTATCGGATTCCCGTCCGGCCGATTTATCGGAGTTATCCGGTGTTTCATCCCCATCGGGAGCCGCCGGGATACTTCGCTTCGCTCCAGCTTAAGGAACCGGAAATCGTCTGGAACGAGGAGAACAGGCGCCCGCCGCTCCAGACGGAAGCGGACTGGATTCGCGCCGGGGAGGTCGTCTTCGACGCGCCCGTCGGCTATGGAGGCGTGATGGAGGTGTCCGAAGTTCGTGATCCCTCCTGGTATGAGAACGTGGGCGCGCGGGTCGCCCGGGACGGCACCTTGCCGGAGGTGCGCTACGTGATTCGCGAGAAAGGCCGGATCGAACTGGGAACCGTCGCCTGCGCCCACTGTCATACCCGCGTATTACCAGACGGAAGCGTCCTCAAAGGCGCGCAAAGCAATTTTCCCTTTCAGCAGGCGCGGTCGCAGGGTTTCCGCTCCGGCCGCCGATCCCTCCATTTGCTGCATGAGTTGGAGCGTTCCCTGTTTTCCGCTCCCTGGCTGGAATCGGACCCGGCCAGACGGCTGGCCCGGATGTCCGACGGCGAAATCCTTGCCTTGGGCATGGTCACCCCCGCTGGCGTGATAGCGCGCGCGCGTTCCAGCCCGTTTTCACCGGTCCAAGTCCCGGATCTGATCGGACTCCAGGACCGCCGTTACCTCGATCGGACCGGCTTGGTGCAGCACCGTTCCATCGGCGACCTGATGCGCTACGTGGCCTTGAATCAGGGGGCGGACGACCTGTCCTCCTTTGGAGATTTCGTTCCCATCCAGGTACACTTGCAGGGCCGGTTTCCGGAAGATCCGAAGGATCCGGAAGCCGGGCTGGAGCGTTACTCGGATGAACAGCTTTACGCGCTGGCGCGGTATCTTTATTCGCTCCAACCGCCCCCCAATCCCAATCCCTTCGACACCGGCGCCGCCCGGGGAAAGGAACTATTCCAACGCGAAGGCTGTGCGCAGTGCCACCCACCGCCGCTCTATACGAACAACCAGTTGATGCCGGTCGCAGGCTACACCGTCGGTGAGAAGGACCGCAGGCACTTGGAAATCATGTCCCGGTCCATTGATACGGACCCGACTCTCACCCTCCACACTCGCCGGGGCACCGGTTATTACAAAGTGCCGTCTCTCTTGGGACTGTGGTATCGCGGCCCCTTCGAGCATAGCGGGTCTTGCGCGGCGCTGGAGGACTGGTTCGACCCCCGCCGGTTGAGCGGCGACTACGTTCCGACCGGATGGAAAGGCCCGCCGGGAACGCAGACCCGGGCGGTAATAGGGCATGAGTTCGGCCTCGACCTGTCCGCGGACGACCGGCGTGCATTGATCGCCTTTTTGAAAACGTTATGACGTGGCTGGGAAGGGCCGCCGGCCCTGGCCGAATCGGTGGTAACCTCCGGCAAGATTCATCCCTGTAGGCGGTGACAGACTCATATCCTCCCACCCTGCTGGCACTGCCGGGTGGTTCCCGGCCCGCACCAATCCGTCATGAACGCACAACGAAACCCCATGGTGAACGGCCGTCCGCCCGCCCGGGACGGGTTTACCCTGATCGAACTGCTCGTGGTCATGGCCATCATCGCCATCCTGGCCGGGTTGCTCCTGCCCGCCCTGGGCAAGGCCCGGCAGAAGGCGGCCGGCATCTTCTGCATGAACAACTCCCGGCAGTTGTTGCTGGCGTGGAAGCAATACACGCTCGAAAGCCATGACTGGCTGGTGGGAGCCGCCACTTGGACCGCGCCGGGCGGCCGGCAAATCACCGGATGGGTTCTCGATAATTGGCTGAACAACTCCCCCGGTGCGGAACGGAACCCTCACAATTGGGATCACGAGGCCTACACCAAGCAAAGCTTGTTGTGGCCCTACTGCGGCAACTCAGTGGCCATCTGGCATTGTCCGGCGGATCGGACGAGAGCCTATAACACGCGGGAAAACCGCTGGGTGCCGCGCATCCGCAGCCTGTCCATGAACAACTGGGTCGGCGGGGATGGTTGGGGGATATCGTGGCGGCCCCGGACGGCCACCGGTTGGCTGGTTTACCTCCGGGAGTCCGACATGGTCACTCCCGGACCTTCCCAGACCTGGGTGTTGGTGGATGAACGGGAAGATTCGATCAATGACGGATATTTTGGGCTGGATATGGACGGATTTGTGGAGGGCAGGCCGACCTCGGTGCGCTCGATCGCGGACTTCCCGGCATCTTATCACCACGGCGCGGCCGGATTTGCGTTTGCCGACGGACATTCCGAGATCCACCGATGGCAATCCCGCCAATTCAAACAGCCCCTCAAGTGGATGATGGACCACATCGTGCCCCCTGAGGATGACGCGGCGCGGCGCGATCTTTACTGGATGGCGGAACGGAGCACCCGCCGGTGAGCGGGGCGTGACGCTGGTCCAATGGAGATATCGCTCCGTTCGAGTGAATGGGGCAACGGGCCGTGGCGACGAGTCGAGTGTGTTCCCACGGCCCGTTTTTTTGCAAAGGACAGGCCAGGAACACGAACGCCAATAAAGAAAGATCGAAATGGCCGGTAACTTCGCCCCCGGTTCTTCCCTGTAATTCACGACAGCATTTTTCGAACCGCTAATTCCTAATAATAACCTGCCCATGAACCCCAGCCCAATCTGCAGACACAACCATCTGCCACTCCATTTGCTTGGACCTGCTCTGAAGAGGCGAATTTCCCTCCTTGGGCTGGCCGGCGGGATCATCGTTCCTGCCGTCGGCCAACCGGAAATCACCACCCAGCCGCTCGACCGATTCGCCGTCTGGGGCGACAATGTGACTTTCCGGGTCTCCGCCACCGGCGTCGAGCCGTTGTCCTACCAGTGGCGTTTCGGCGAAAGGGCCCTGCCGGGCCGCACGCAGGCCACGCTGACGTTGACCAACGTCACCTTCGCCGACGCGGGCGGTTACTCCGTAGAGGTGGGCGACGCCACCGGAACCGTCGCCAGTCGGGTGGCGGTCCTCGACGTGCCCGCCCCGGGAACCCTGGATGGGCGGGTCAGCGCGAACATCCGTCTGGGGGACGATCCCGCGGCCCTGCCGGCCAACCGCCGGGCGCAGGTGGATTCCCGGTTGGTCCGCAGCTTCCGGGACCCCACGCTGCTCGTCTCCGTGTTTCAGGACGGACGGTTCGACGACGGTGGCGCGGCGGCCCTGGGCTACGGCATCAGCACCGACGGCGGGCTGACCTGGGCGCGGCGGTTCGTCTCCGGCCTGACAGCGGTGGATGGCGGGATCTATCAGCGAATTTCCTGGCCCATGGCCGCCCTGGATCTGGAAGACCGCCCCGCACTTTGCACTGTGGTCAGCCTCCAGCGGAGTGCATTCATTCCCGCGGGCATCGGCGTCAGCATTGCTTCGGGGAGCGACATCGCGTTCGCGGGGATGGTCCGAGTGGAAGACGGGAATCCGCCGCAGATGAACGATCCCCGCCTGGCGATCAACGATCATCCCAACACGCCGACCTCGGGCCGGTACGTCGCCCTTTGGGATTCGAGAGAATCCGGGGTGGAGCGCCTGCGGATGACTTACAGCGATGACCGGGGCCAGACTTGGGCGCCGCCCGTGTTCGTGGGACCCAGGGGTGGATGGCTGGCGCAACCCTTCTTTCTCCCGGACGGTTCCCTGGTTGTTGTGTTTGCAAGGGGGGACACCGGACTGAGGAGCGAACTGATGCGTGCCGCGGACGGCGGGACGGAATTCTCCCAACCGCTGCCCGTGGCGTCCCTGGCGGCCGGCCAGATCTATGAGGATCCGGTCGCCGAATCCTCCTTTAACGAGGTCATGGTCACCGCGGACAGGCAGACGGGAACCCTCTACGCGACCTATCAGGCGTTGACTGGCACCGCCCCCGACCGGAAACCCCAGATTCTGTTCATCCGATCCTCGGACCGCGGCTGGACCTGGAGCCCGCCGGTGGCTGTGAACGACACGGACACCCGTTACGGGGGCGGCGTCTTCAACCCCTGCATCGCCGTCTCGCCCGACGGGCAGCATGTGACCATTGCGTTCTACGACAAACGCCACAACCGGGATAACACTGGAGGAAACCTGGTGGACTTCTTCCTCGCCGAATCTTTCGATGGAGGCGAGACCTGGGAGCCGAATCTGCGCCTGAGCCAGGTCTCCTCCGACCTGCGGAAGGCGTCGGTCAACTCCGGCAAGCGGTTTTTCGGATATTATCATGGCATCGTGCCGGCATTGGGCCTCGGCGTCCCGGGAGTGGCGACATGGATAGATACCCGCGTTGGCAACCCCGATCCCTTCGCCGTCCGCATCACCCGCACCCGCGGCACGACCTTCGAGACCTGGCGCAAGCTGCGCTACACCGCGACGCAGCTCGCCAATCCTGCCATCAGCGGCGCTGAGGCTGACCAGGACGGAGACGGTCTCCCCAATCTACTGGAGTATGTGCTGGGATCGGAGCCGAACTCCCCTGACCGAAGTCCGTTCCAGATCCATCATTCTGGAGATTCGCATGTCAGCGTGTCCTTCCAGCATCTCAACCTCTGCTCTGACATCGCCGGGTTTCAGTTTCTGACCTCGACCAACTTGAGAGACTGGCAGTCTGCCGAACTCGTGGGTGGCAACCCACATGTCGCCAATGAAACGGGCGATCCGGCGAAGGACGAAACCACGGCTGTTTTCAGTGTGGCGGAAGGACCGCACTTCTTTCGGCTGGGCGTCAGCAGGAAATGACCCATCAGCGGGTGGGGAGGCTTGAGACGCAGAAAGAAAATGTGACGGGGTCGAGTCGTGCGGTGATCAGCCGTCTGAGTGACAGAGTGCCAGGTCCTCTATCCGATCCGATCTTCGGCGGCCGCTATCGTTAACGAGAAATGATGCCCAGCCCTGATAAAGGACCTGGCACTTTGTATGACACTCTCTCCAGACGGATACAAAGGACCTGGCACTTCTCTGTTGCGTTGTCGCGCCGGAAGGACGGCGCCTGCCGCTTGGGAACGGGGTTACGGACAGCGGAGGGAGCATTGGATCTCCGATGCGATTCCGGCAGGGTGCGCGCATGCGCATTGTTCGAAAGATCTCTGCCATGCAACGAATGTCGGGAGCCTGGCATCGGTCGGGGCGCCGGATCGCCCTGGTGCCCACCATGGGGTTCCTCCATGAAGGGCATGCCAGCCTGATCCAGGCGGCCCGGCGCCGAGTTGGCCCGGGCGGGACGGTGGTGGTCAGCATCTATGTGAACCCGACCCAGTTCGCGCCCACGGAGGATCTGTCGCGCTATCCCCGCGATCTGCCGGGAGATCTCCGGCTCTGTCGCCGGGAAGGTGTGGATGCGGTGTTCCTGCCTTCGGACGCCGTGATGTATCCCGGCCGGGCGACGGAGGCCTACTCCACCTTCGTGGTGGAGGAACGGTTGTCGCAGGGCATGGAAGGCGCCTCGCGTCCGACCCATTTCCGCGGGGTCACCACCGTGGTCGCGAAGCTGTTTCTAGCGGCGTTGCCCGATCTAGCCGTCTTCGGCGCCAAGGACTGGCAGCAGGCGGCGGTAGTGCGGCGCATGACGGCCAATCTGAACTTCCCCGTCCGCATCGTGGTCGCGTCGACCCGTCGGGAGCCGGACGGTCTCGCGATGAGCTCGCGCAATGTTTATCTTTCCGAAGCGGAGCGTCCGCAGGCCACGGTGCTTTGGGAGTCCATTCAGGAGTGCCGGCGCGCCGTGATGAACGGTCCGGTGACTGCGGCCGTCCTGGCCCGCCGGGTCGCGGCCCGGATCGCGCGGTGTCCCGATGCCCGGCTCGACTATATCGCCTTCTTTGAGGGCGACACCCTGAAACCCGCGGCGCGTCCGGGACGCGGCGCCCACATGGCGCTCGCCGTGTTCATCGGGCGGACACGGCTGATAGACAACGGGGTTCTTTAGCCGGACGGCAATCCCGTCTCTTCACGCCTCGATCGCGAGCCGCGCAATCCGGCCGTCAGCAACGGTCAAATGGTGCCGGAGAATCACCGGACTGCCGGGAAATGCCCCCGAGACCCGCCCGGTGATGACCACGCCGCCCTCGCCTTCGACCACGCTGAGGACCTCCGTTTTCGGCTGATACTTTTGGTGGGCCTGCTCGATCCACGCCTTGATGGCGGCGGATCCGCGGTATTCGTGTCCCTCGTCCCGCACGACGGCGTCCGGAGCAAAGCAGGCCACAAAGGCTCCGCTATCGGCGGAGTTCAGGGATTCGATGTACGCGGTGGTCAGGGGGGAGAAGGATGTGGGCATGGTATGGATTCTCAGTGGGATGCGTGAGGGAACCGGGGCAGGAAGCGCAAGGTCCTCTTCATGACGCCGCGCATCATGGACCCCCCCCACTGACAACCCTATGTCAGGAGACCGTCGCGTGGTGGTCCGCGGCCGATCTCGCCGCAACGATGAGCCGCTGCCGCAGTCCTGCCGGCGATTCCACCATGGCTTCGGGGCCAAACGAAAGAAGCCAGTACACCAGGCGTTCCCAGTCCACCGCGGCCAACGTCAGAATGACCCCTTGAGTCGCGCGTTCTTGAGACAAAATTCCCAGCCACCACTCGCGTTGCGCCCGATCCGCCGCCGCCGGGGTGAAGCGAACTCTGGCCCGCAGGGTGGGCTTCGGCATGGTGCGGAGATACTGCGCGAGGCCAAAGCCGTCCCGTATGTGGAAGGTCTCGCGACCGAGGACGGGATTTTCCATCCGGTCCGTTCGAAAATCCCGATAAGCGTGCCGCAGACGGCACCAGCCGATGAGATGCCATCGTTCCAGGTAGTGGACCAGCCCGCAAGGTTCGACTTCCCGCTGGGTGGATTCCGTCCGTCCGGGGCTCTCGTAGCGGAAGCGAAGCACCCGCTGCTCGGCGATCGCCTGCTGGACCACGGACAGATTCGCCTGCGCGGGCTGCGGGCTGCGGGCCGTAGCTACCAGACTCCGCTCCAGGCGGGCGACCCGCTCCTGGCGTTCGCGCGGCAAGACCACGCGGATCTTGCGAAGGGCCGACTGCATGCGGACCGCCATCCCTGAATCGGCGAAGCGCTCGACCAGCAATCCGCCGGTGACCAGGGCGTCTGCCTCTTCGGCGGTGAAATGGACCGGCGGGAGATGATAACCTCGCAGGAGCGAGTAGCCGACGCCCGCTTCCGCGGCGATCGGCACCCCCGCTTCGCCCAGCGCCGCCAAATCCCGATAGATCGTCCGGACGCTCAACTCAAAGTGTCCCGCCAACTCCTCTGCCGTCACGACGCGTCGCGACTGGAGGAAGAGGATCAACGCCAAAAGACGATCCACCCGGTTCACACTGGCCATCGTCAACCCGGCTGCCCGTTTGGCAACGTTGGACACCCCGGCGGGCCTGCCGGCCTGCCGCTGAACGACCGGGGTGAGTGATCGCTGGAAAGGGGGGACCGTGCCGCCGGTGAATCCGGGGCCAGCTCACCGGCCGTTCCCGAGACCCATCTGCTCCAGGAGCCAGCCGTCGCCAGCGGGGACGAACTTCAGGGAAAGCATGACCGGTTGGTCACAGTCCGCTTGTGTCAGCGCCAAGGAGACCGTTTCCCCGGGAATCGGCGTCGCCTCCTGGGTTTGGAGAATAAAGCGAACTTCGGTGCAGTTCGTCAGGTTCTTGAGGAAAGAGGCGCGGACTTTCTCGGTTTCTCCAAACTTGTCTCCCGGGCCGACCATCGAACTTTGGTCCGCCACCAGGACCGAGAAGGCTCCGGCATCATGCAAGGTCGCCCACGGCACGCTTTCGGCGGCGGCGACGGTGGACTGTGTGCCCGCATCCCCCAACTCGGCGGGCAATTTCGTGACGGCGATGCGTTTTGCGGGAATCCGGACGGGCTCCGATTGGCGCTGGCTCTCCGCGTCAACAGAGACCCGGGTGACGATCGCCTCAGCATCGGAGGGGGTGGAGTCCCAGTTCGCGGACGTGGCGGCGGTGGGTCCTTGGCTTGGCCTGGTGTTACCCGGGACCGCCGTCCGCTGCATTCCGGCCAAGGCGCCCCGAAGCTGGAGGAGTTCGGCGCGTTCCGCTTCCTGCCTCGCGGCGGCAGCGGCCAGTGCGGTATTGGATGCCGCGGCGTCAGCCACGGCCAGAATGGCCGCCCCCGCCAGTTGGGCCTTGGCCGACTTGACGACCAGCCAGGTGAATGGTGATGCCGGCACGGAGGGAACCAGGGCTGCCCGAACGGCGGAGGCGATCAGGACGCCGATTCCCGCAGGAGCGGCCGTCACGGCATGTCCCCCCAAGGCCACACCGAGGGCCGACGCGGTCGAGGTGACACCCCGCGCTTCCAGGAGGTCGCGCAGGCGCTCCAAGGCACGGGACACCCGCTTTTGCGCCGTATCGTCGGTGATCCCCAATTCGACACCGATCGCACGGAAATCGAGCTGCTCGTAAAAGCGGAGGATCAGCGCTTCCCGACTTCCCTCGGGGAGCGTTTCGACCGCCTCGTCCACCCACGGAGCCATCACCGTCCAGACCTCCTCGGGATTCGACACCGGCAGCGCCGCAGCGACCGCCTCGCGCGCCTTGCGGCGCACCTCACCGCGAACCGCCTTGGCGGACAGGAAACAGGCATGCCGGTGCAGCCACCCGCCCAATGGCTTGAAGCGATTCATATCCATGGGAGATTCGAGTGCCTTTCGCGCCAGGTCGGCGAAGACCGATTGGGTCACCTCGACGGCCAGGGAGCTGTCCCCGGCCAGGCGGCGCAGAGCGACCGAATACACGGGATTCAAATGACGGAACACCAGCGCCCCGAAGGCATCCTCGTCCCGCCGCAAGGCATAGCGAGACAGCAGGTCCAGGCCGGATTTCGTTTCCATTTCCCGATTCATTCGCATTGGAGGAACCCGCCGCCCAACGAAATCCGACACGGCGGGGGGAAAACGAGGAATGATGAAGTCAGAATGATGAAGGGATCCGCGACCCGCGCAGAGGTCTGGGTCCAATGACCAATGACTATTGGGACGCCGTTCACTTCATCCGTTCCGCGAGGGCCCCTGCGGCGCGGGGCACATCTCAGTTTCTGGGGACTGCGGGATCTGGACACGGATTTCACGGATTCTCACGGAGAGAAAAGGGCCCCCTTTCTGTCTTCATCCGTGTTCCTCCGTGAAATCCGTGTCTCGTTTTCAGCCAGCATGAATCCCTAGCCCCGTCGTGCCGGCGCAGTCAAAAAACTGAGAGGCGCCGCAAGGCGCGGTCGGTCAGGAATTCCTTTCCGTATTTGCTGTTGCCGCAGACCCTCGCTGCGCATGCAGCCGAAGCGTTTGGTCATCGTGGGTGGGGTCGCGGGCGGCGCCAGCGCCGCCACCCGCGCGCGGCGGCTTTGCGAATCCTGCGAGATCACCGTGCTGGAGCGCGGCCCGCACGTTTCGTTCGCCAACTGCGGTCTCCCCTACTTTGTGGGCGGGGAGATTGTGCGGCAGGACGCCCTGCTCCTGCAAACTCCGGAGACTCTGCGCGCCCGCTTCAACCTGGACGTCCGGGTCAACAGCGAGGTCACGGCCATAGACCGTGCGGGACGACGCGTCCGGGTGCGGGAACGGCTGTCCGGCCGTGAATACGACCTGCCCTACGACGCGCTGGTGCTTTCCACGGGCGCCAGCCCCTCGCTGCCACCGATTCCCGGCATCGAACGCGAAGGCCATTTCACGGTACACACGGTTCCGGACGTCGAGCGGATCAAGGCGTGGACCCGGGATTGCCGGGCCTGTCGGGCGGTGATTGTCGGGGGCGGTTTCATCGGCCTGGAGATGGCGGAGCAACTGGTGCGCCATGGCGGATTGTCCGTCAGCGTCGTGCAATCACAGCCCCAGGTGATGGCGCCGCTCGATCCGGAGATGGCGGCCTGGCTTCACCTCGAACTGCGCACCCACGGCGTGGACCTTTTTCTGGGCACCCCGGTTGTGTCGTTTGACGCGCCGCGGGAATCCGAATCGGCCCGGGCCTCGGTCGTGGTGCTGAAGGACGGGCGCCGGCTGCCCGCAGATACCGTGGTGCTCAGCCTGGGCGTTCGGCCCGAAGTGAGGCTTGCCAGGGATGCCGGACTCGAAATCGGCGGCCTCGGAGGGATCCGGGTGACGGAGCACTTGCAGACCTCCGATCCCTGCATCTGGGCGGTGGGAGACGCCATCGAAGTCCGTGATGCGAACACCGGCGCCTGGAGTCTCGTCGCGCTGGCCGGTCCGGCCAACCGCCAGGGCCGGATTGCGGCGGACAATATTTTTGGGCGGCCCAGTCCCTATCGCGGCACCTGGGGCACGGCGATCCTGCGGGTCTTTGACCTCACGGCCGGATGCACGGGCGCGAACGAGAAGACGTTGCGCGCGGCGGGAATTCCGCACCGGGTGTTGCATCTGCATCCGGGCTCCCATGCGGGCTATTATCCGGGAGCGGAACCCATCGCGATCAAGATCCTGTTTGCCCCCGATTCCGGAAGGCTCCTCGGCGCCCAGGCGGTGGGACGTGACGGTGTGGACAAACGCCTCGACGTTCTGGCGACGGCGCTGCAGGGAGGCATGACCGTCGAGGACCTGGCGGGGTTGGAGCTTGCTTATGCCCCTCCCTTCGGATCGGCCAAAGATCCGGTGAATCTGGCGGGCATGGCTGCCCAAAATGTCCTCGCCGGAGACGCTTCCCTCACCCAGTGGTATGAAGTGGCCGCCCTCGATCCCGGGAAGACGCTCGTGCTCGACGTGCGCCGATCCGCCGAGCGGGAGCAGGGATCCATTCCCGGGTCCCTCCACATCCCTCTCGACGAACTTCGCGGCCGGCTTGGCGAACTGCCCAAGGAACGGGAGATCGTCGCTTACTGCCAGACCGGACAGCGTTCGTATTTTGCCTGCCGGTTGCTGGCCTACCATGGATTCCGGGTTCGCAACCTGACGGGCGCCTGGCGCACCTGGAACGCCGCGACCCGCGGGCTTGCCGGCCCATAGGGCCCAACTAGTCCCCAGGGCGGGTATCTGGCAGTCCCATCTTCCACGCGGGCGGATTCACCCGCAGGGTTTCCAGGCAGGCGGCGATTCGCTCGGAGGTGAAATACTCCGGTGCCACCGTGCGCGCCCACTCCCAATCCTCCTGCCAGCCCGCGCGATCCCCGGCGCGCAGGCGCATCCATCCCCGGGTGAAGCGCTCGGGCACGGGCCGGGGAGCGATGGCGATCAACGCGTCCAGCGCCTGCGCGCATTTCGGGCTGGCGGGGGAGTCCTCCGGCCCGATGAGACCGCGCAGCAGTTCGATGACCAGATCCCGGCGATGGGCCGGCGACGAACCGAGGCGCTGTTCAGGAGACAGGGGATGGAGACTCAGCGTCGCAATGTCGAGTCGCTGCGGGGCGTCGTTCGTCGCGCGCCATTCGAGGTCATGGCCTTCGGTCAACGCCTGGAGGGGCAGGCCCGCCCGATCCGCCAGGGACAAACACAGCAGGCGGAGAAGTCCGGGGGACACCCGTCTCCGATCCCATGCCGCAATCAAGGAGTGGTCGTTGGGCTCGACGCGATCTTCCGCCGGCACGCGCCATCCCAGTTCCTCGAAGAAGAAGGCGCGCAAGGCGTTCAGCTTTTCGGATCCGGACTCGTTCTGGGTCCGTCCGCGCGCGAATCGCTCCGCGGCCCGGCTCCATTCCATCCACGCCAATTCCTCCGGAGCCTCGGCGTCCGCGAGCGTCGCGGCGATCAGGGCGGCGCGCGCGGCGTCAAACGCCGGCTGCGTGACCAGTTGCTGAAACTCCTCGGCTTTTCGGCGCTGGCTCAGGCGCCGGTTGGTGTCGCGCAGACGCTCGGCGGCCTGCTCGAGCAGCCGCGCCGCGGACTCTACTTCCTGCGGGCGAATCGGCGTTCCACGATACTTTTCGGCCAGGGATCGGTTTTCCGGCTCAATGGCCCGGCGCGCGAGGGCCAGCGCGGGCTGGGGGTCCACTTCGGATAGGGCCGCGCCGGTGGCCAGGAGGCCCCGGAAATCCGCGTGGGATCGTCCCAGCTTCAGCAATCCGACGCGCTGTGTTGGGAGCGCTTCGTCGGCTTCCACGGAGATCAACGGTTGTCCGTTCAACCGCCCGCGATACCGGCGGCCGCTGCGCTGCAGGATCAATTGATTCCAGGCGTTTCGGCGCCAGCCCGAGGCCGGCACGGAGGCCAGGGATTTCCAGTCGCCGGAGCCCGCGCCGGAGAATCGCACCAGCAAGAGTTTGCCCTCGCTGACAAACAGGCCGTCGTGGAGGTGCTCATCGTCGCCGGCCAGAGCGATTCCAGCGCCTCCGGTTCCGGGGTCGAATCGGAGCCACACGCTCCAGGCATCGTCCTTGGGACCGACCTTTTCCCGCCGCCAACAAATCGTCCGGCCCGTGTGCCGTTCGCCCTGGCAAGTGACGGCGATGGCGCCGCCGCGAGAGCGCCAGTTGCCATCAAAGGCCACCTCCCAGCAGTCGTCGTCGAGAGCGTCCACCCCCTGCCAGCGGGCCATGGACATCGGATTGGGGTGCCTCCGAAGATCGCGCAGGCGTTCGATCGGCACGGCGAAGCCCAGATTGTCGGTGATGGCCGATTTGTAGGTCAGCAGTCCCAGAACCCGGCCCTCCGGATCGAGCAGGGGGCCGCCGCTGTTGCCGAGTTCGATGGGAATGGCGACTTGGATGAGCCGCTGGCCGCCGATATCGCGATGGCTGGAGACGACCCCGGCGGTGACACTGCCGTTCAGCCCCATCGGATTCCCCACTGCGAGCACGGGCGCGCCCGGCTCGGGTTCTTGGTCGGCGAGCGGCAACGGCGGCAGGGACACACCGAGCGGACGCAGGAGGGCCAGGTCATGGACTTCGTCCCAGGCCGCGATCTCCGCGACGGGCGTTTCGCCGCCGCCGTCCAGTTCCACCATCAGCCCGCGTCCTTCTCCAATGACATGGAAGCAAGTGGCGATCAATCCACCCTCCACCGCGAATCCCGTGCCGACGCCCAGCACTTCGCCGTGGTCGCCCAATTGCTTCACGGTGACCACCGAGGGACGCACCGCCTGGAATGTCCTTACGGTCCATGGCGGCGCCAGTTCCTCCGAAACGAGGTTCGCTGAAAGGGTTGCGGTCGTGGCCGGCGCCTCGGGGACCTCCGCGGCCACGGCTCTCGGCGGTTGGAAAGCGGCGGTGGCGAGCAGGAGGGGCGCGAGGAGGCGCGCGCCGACCGCCGCCTTCAGGCAAAGGCGGCCGCGCGCCCGATGGACAGCCGGATCGGCAGGAGTGCATCCGCCCGGGAGGCGGGAGCGGTGAGCGTTCATGACAACGTTGAGTTCGTCATCGGCTGGACTTGGAGTGAACTGGAGCGAACTGGCCAACTCGCACACAGTCTGGAAGGAACCGCGTGCCGTCTGCTGCCGCGTCCTTGCCAAGGATTGAGGCGAGATTGCTGCCGTTGCTTTGTGCGCGGTTGTCGGTGTCCTGCGGTCCCGCAATGGCGCAGTCCGTCCGAAGCGAACCCGAGGCCGCAGAGCCCAGCCCGAGGCTGAGCCTCCGGCGATGCCTTGGGCGAGCACTCCAATCCACTCCCAACCCGGGGCAGCGCCCAACGCGTCGCCCCGGGCTGGGGTCTCCAGGCCTTTCAGGCCACGCAAAAACTGAGAGGCGTCCGTGCCCGCTTTTGTTTTCACAGTTTCCTGGCGCGGGGCGTAGGAATTGACCAAGGTCTCCAACGGGACCGGGTAGCGACGACATCCGACTTATGAGCACGATCACCACCAGGGACGGCACCACGATCTACTACAAGGACTGGGGACCGAGGGAGGGCCCGGTCGTTACCTTCAGCCACGGCTGGCCGTTGACGGCCGACGCGTGGGATCCGCAGACGTTTTTCCTCGCCACGCAGGGTTGTCGCTGCATCGCGCATGACCGACGGGGGCACGGGCGATCCAGCCAGCCCTGGGAGGGGAACCACATGGACCAGTATGCCGACGATCTGGCCGAGTTGCTGGAGAAGCTCGATCTCCAGGCAGTGACGATGATCGGCCATTCGACCGGCGGCGGCGAAGTGGCGCGCTACATCGGGCGGCATGGCACCCGGCGGGTGTCCAAGGCTGTGCTCGTGGGGGCGGTCCCCCCGATTATGCTCAAAACCCCGGCGAATCCCGGCGGCCTGCCCCTCGAAGTCTTCGATGGCTTTCGCAGCGCCTATCTGGCCGACCGCGCCCAGTTCTTCTTGAACGTCGCCAGCGGGCCGTTCTTCAACTTCAACCGGCCGGGAGCGAAGGTGTCCCAGGGGTTGATCCAGTCCTGGTGGACGCAGGGTATGATGTCCGGCCACAAGAATGCCTATGACTGCATCCAGGCATTCTCGGAGACCGACTTCACGGAGGACCTGAAGCGGTTTGACGTGCCGACGCTGATCGTCCATGGCGATGACGACCAGATCGTTCCCATCGACGCATCGGCCCGGCTTTCCGCAACGCTGGTGAAGGGCGCGGTCTTGAAGGTCTATCCGGGCGGCTCCCATAGCCTCGGCGATACGAGCCGGGAGCAACTCAACCGGGACCTCCTCGATTTCGTGCGTTCGTAGGCCGGGATCTGCAAGGGGATGGCGTGGCCGTTATCGGTTCGCCAACTGTTTCAATGAATCACCGGCGGAACGCGGTTCGTCACCGGAGACTTTCGCTGAAACCCGAGAGGGGGGAATCCGATATGAAAATTCAGTTCAGTCCCAGCTTCTTGCGTTTCCGGTAAAGCGTGGCCTGGTCAATGCCCAGGATGGCGGCGGCCTCCGTCAGGTTGCTGCTTTGGGCGATGACCCGGCGGAGGTGTTCTTCCTCGAGTTCCTCCAGGGAACAGCGCGCTCCCGGGCGGAGGCTCGCGGTCTCTTCGGGGGAATTGCCTGCCTGAACCTCCTGCGGGAGGTCGGCAGTGGTGATCCGGTCCTTCCGGGACAGAATCACCGCCCGTTCGATGGCATTGCGGAGTTCCCGGAGGTTGCCAGGCCAGGAATGCCGGCGGAGGGCCGCCTCGGCCTCGGCCTCAAAATTCATCGCAGGCCGTCCGCATTGGCGGGCGAAATGATCGAGGTAGTGCGCGGCGAATCGCATCAGGTCCTCCGGACGGTTGCGGAGCGATTCCAGCCGGACGGAGATCACGTTGAGCCGGTAGTAAAGGTCCTCCCGGAACGCGCCTTCGGCCACCCGCTGCTTCAGGTCGCGATTGGTGGCGGCGATGATCCGGACGTCGGCGGTGTGGGTCACGTTTTCACCCAGCCGTTCGTATTCGCGATCCTGCAGCAACCGGAGGAGCTTGGGCTGAATCTCGAGGGGCAGTTCGCCGATCTCGTCCAGGAACAACGTGCCTCCCGAGGCGCTCCGGACCTTGCCCCAATGGTCCTTGATCGCCCCGGTGAAGGCGCCTTTGACATGGCCGAAGAGGTCGCTCTCCAGCAACTCCCGCGAGAGGCTGGGGCAGCTCACGGTCACGAAGGGTTGCTCGGCCAGATGACTGTGCTGATGCACCAGGCGGGCGATTACGCTCTTGCCGGTGCCGCTCTCGCCCAGGAGGAGGATGGAGGCCGGGGAACGGGCGGCCCGCAGCAGCACCTGCATCATCTCCTGCATCTGCGGTGTGCTGAAATCAATGACGGGTTCGGGCTGGAGCGAACGGGTCTCCCGCACCTCGGTCTCCAGTTGTTCGATTCGCCGGCCGAGTTTTCGCACCCGTTGGAGGCGCGCCAGCACGGTGTGGAATTGTTCCCGGGTAAACGGCTTCTCCAGGTAGTCCTGGGCACCTCGCCGAATCGCGTCCACGGCGGTCTTCACCGAGCCGCCGCCCGTCAACAGGATGACTGGCAGTTCCGGGCGCGCCGCGGCGATGGCATCCAGGGTCTTGAGGCCGTCCTCCGCGCCCAGGTGGAGGTCGAGCAGAGCGGCGTCGAACCGGGCCTCCTTGAGCCGCTGGAGGGCGGCGGCTCCGGATTCGACCCCTTCTGCGTAGTGGCCGTCGTCTTCGATGAGAAAGCCCGTCGCCTCGCGGAAGGCTCGGTCGTCGTCAATGATCAGGAAGTCCATGATGCGGTGGCGATGAGTTCAGGCGCGGGGGAACCGAAGTGTGAACGTGGCGCCCCCGCCAGGTACGCTGTCGCACTGGAGCTCCGCCTGCAGCAGGGTCATGAGCTGCCGGACGATGCTCAAGCCCAGGCCGGTGCTGGGTTCGTTGCCGGTGGGCCGTGCGGAGAGGCGCCCGTATCGCTGGAACATCCGGGCGCGGTCCTCGTCCGTGAATCCCGGACCCTCGTCGCGGATCCGGCATTCGACGTGGCTGGGTGCCACGGTCACGGAGACATGGACGGCACGGTCCGGCGGGGAGAACTTGATGGCGTTGCCGACCAAATTGTCGAGCACCTGGCGGAGCGCCGAGGGATCGGCATGAATGACCGCGCTCGACGGAGCGGGATCCGGATCCATCTGCAGGCGGATTCCCTTGCGCCGGGCCATCCGCGCATACTCCTGCACGACGTCCGCGGCCGTCTGCGACAGGTCCACCGCGGCGGGGACCAGCGTGAGGCCGCGCTCGGTGGCGGTGTTGGCCAGGAATTGCTTCACGAAAGCCAGCGTGCGATCGGCGGCTTCCTGGATGTTCAGGCTGAGGCGGTGCAGACGGGCGTCGGATTCCGTCCGCTCCGCCAGGAGTTGCGAACTCATCTGGACGCTGCCCAGCGCATTCTTCAGGTCGTGGGCCAGGATGCCCAGCAGTTCATCCTTGTCTTGCGCCAGTTGCCGCAGGCGGTCCCGCGCGGCCTTGAGGGCGAGGTGTGTCTTCACCCGTCCCAGCAGCTCGGCCGAGTTGAAGGGCTTGGTCACGTAGTCCACCCCGCCGCATTCCAGGGCGCGGACGATCACTTCCTTGTCATCCGCGGCGGAGAGGAAAATGACCGGGAGGTCTTCCAGGACCCGTTGGGTGCGGATCTGACGACAGACCTCGAAGCCGTCCATGCCCGGCATCATCACGTCCAGAAGCACGAGATCCGGAGGGCGGGCGGCGAGGCGCCGCAACGCCGTGGGGCCGTCCGGCGCCGGCACGACGTCATAGCCGTGCTGGTCGAGGATTGTTCCCAGGATCTGCAGGTTGGCGGGCTGGTCGTCCACGATCAGGATGCGGGCGGGTGGCGGGGAAAGGAGATGCTGCGGGGAGGTCATTGCGGATCTGTCTGCGCGGTCGCGATCTGGTGGATGACCTGCGGAAAGCGCGCGAGTTCCGCCTCGAGCGCCGCGGCGTCGTAGGCATCGGCATGGAGTCGCAGCCGCCTGGCGTAGTCCGCCAAAGGCGCACCACCGGCGGTTTGGCCCAGCGAGTCGAGGCGGGCAGCAAAGTCGCGCACCTCGGCCATGCCCATGCCGTCGCGGACCGCCGGCCAGGCGCCGGTTTCCAGATTCCGCAACGCCGTCACCAATCCGATGGATGCGGCGCTCGAGGGAACCGGATTCCCGGGAGGCGATGCTGGGGGGGCTTCTGTCGCGACCTCGACGGATGCCGGGGACCCCACAGACACCTGATGCGGCAGAAATTTCGCCAGCGCGTCGAAGAGTTCCCTGGCGGTGAACGGCTTTCGGACATAGGCGCTGAACTGCTGGCGCAGGTTCAGTTCATCGCCGAGCAAGCTGGATGCCGTCACGGCGATGACCGGCACCGATTCCAGCCCCGGACTTGCCCGGATCTGGGACAGGGCCTCGCGACCGTCGAGCCCCGGCATGCGGATATCGAGCAGTAGGGCGTCGGGCCGGAGCGAACGGGCGAGGGCGACCGCTTCGGCTCCATCCGTTCCGAAGTGCAGGCGGTGATGGCTGCCGGCAAACAGGCCGGCGATGAAATCCCGGTTCAGGGAATGATCGTCCACCACCAGCAGGGTCGCGGCCCGCAACGCATCAAAGCTCACCTGCGGACCGTCGGCGTCGGCGCCGGACGCCGCTGTCGAGGCCGGATCGGCAATCGCCAGGCCGGGAATGCGGAGACGGAAGGTGGTACCCCGCCCGACGATGCTGCTCACCACCACGGTGCCGCCCATCACCTCCACCAGGCGGCGGACGATGGCCAGGCCGAGACCGGCGCCGCCCTGCTCCTGCGGGCGGCGGCCGTCCGCCTGGGTGAAGGGCTCAAAGATGGCGCTGAGACGATCCGGCGGGATCCCGATGCCTGAATCCTCGATTTCAATGTGGAGGAGGATCCGGCCGCCGGTGTCCGGCTCGCCCTTCATGCGCATCCGAATGAAGCCGTGTTCAGTGAATTTGGCGGCGTTGCCCACCAGGTTGACCAGCACCTGGCGCAGGCGTGTCTGATCGAGCAGCAGCGCCCGGGGCAGGCGTTCATCGGTGTCGCAGGTGAACTGGAGCCCCCGCCGGACCGCCTGTTCACCGAACAGGGTGTGGATGAACGCGCAGAGTTCGCGCGGATCGGTCGGCTCCGGACGAAGTTCCAGAACACCGGACTCGATCTTGGACAGGTCGAGCACATCGTTGATGAGCTGCAGCAGGGAGTCGGACGCGGTTCGGATCGAATGCAGGTAGTGTCGCTGCCGCGGCTCCTTCAGTTCGCGTCCGAGGAGTTCCGCGAATCCGATAATCGCGTTCATCGGGGTGCGGATCTCGTGGCTCATGTGCGCGAGGAAGGTGCTCTTCTGGTCGCTGCTCTGCTCGGCGTGCAGCTTGGCCTCGGCCAGCGCCCGCTCGCGCCGTTCGTGCTGCAGGCCCAGTCGTGTGAGGTAGAAGGCGAAGAAGCCGAGGCCGACGCCGAGGATGCCCGCGGCCATGCTGGTCAGGTTGGCCCGGCGCAGCCGCATGCGGGTCGTGTCTTCCGCGGTGGTCAGAGGGTTCTGGCGGGCGTTGCGCATCTGGAGCACGAGGGCGCGGATGCGATCCATGGCGTGCCTTTCCTGCTGGCTTTCCACGGAGGTTGCGGCCGCGGCCAATCCCCCGCGCCGCCGCTCCTCGATGGTCCGGCGGATGATGGCCAGCTTTTCCACCGCCAAGGCCTGGAGCTGCAGCACCTGTTGCCGCAGGTCGTGGTCCGCCCAGGCCAATTCGGCGAGTTTGGCAAACTGCTCCGGAAAGTCCCGTTCGGCGGCGACCTGGGGTTCCAGGAAGACCTCTGCCCCGGTCAGCGCGAAACCCCGCCCGGCGGTTTCCACGTCCTGCAGGCTGGAGAAGACCCGGTCCAGGGACTCGTTGAACGCGGTCACCTGCACGGCGCGGTCCACATGGTCGGAGAGTTCCTTCCAGGTGACCCAGGTAATGCCGACCCCGGCGATGGACAGGGTGAGCCACAGGACCACCAACGGCGTATGCAGCCGGGGTTGAAACCGGGTGACGCCCGTGTTGAGCACCTCCGGCAGGGCCTTGAGCTGGCGTTCAATGGTTCGAACCATTGGAGCGATCGTGGGTCAGGGGTGCGAAGATCTCTGGTGCGGCAAACATGTCGGGACGGCGGCCGAACCGACAGAAGATTGGGAGCCCGGGACGAGCATCCGCGGCCCGTTGCCGGCGGCATCCCGAGGCTGAAGAACGATTTGGGTTCGTCATTCGGCAAGTGCGGATCGTTCTCCCAGGGCATTCCGCGCGAGCCGGTCGAGATCCGCGTCGGTGACCGACGGCAGAAAACGCTTCCGGTACAGTTCATCGTGCAGGATGTCCGCCACCGCCACCATCGGCGCCGCGATCAGGACTCCGAGCATCCCGAAGGCGGAGACGCACAGGAGCATGGAGAGGATCACCCACAGCGGATGCAGCTTCAGTCCATGGGCCATGAGCAGGGGAGCAATGACGTTGTTTTCCAGGGCCTGCACTCCGAGATATCCCGCCAGCACCCAGACCGGTGTCAGGCCCCCCTCGCCTGCGGCGAGCAGCAGGGCGGGCACGGTGCTCAGGATGGGCCCCACAAAGGGCACCGCCTCGAAGACGCCGGCGATCAGCCCCAGGACCAGCGCGTCGGCGAAGCCAAAGATCGGCCACATGATCAGCAGGACCAGCAGTCCGATGGTCACCATTCCCGCCAGCGTCGCGCCGGCCCATTGCGGCACCACGGCGCCGATGCGCCGGGCGATGGCCAACGCCTGGCCGTGGCGGTGTTGCGGGATCGCGGAGAAGATCGCCCGGAAGATCGGGCGCGGGCTCATGAGGGTGAACGTGACGCCGAAGAACACGGTCGCCAGAACGGTGACGGCCTGGGCGGCGTTAAAGGCCACGCCCGAAACCCCTCGCGCGATGGTTTGAACCATCTGGCCCAGGCTGGAGCGGGACTGCCCGGATTGCTCTCCAGGGGCGCGGTTTGCCACCGGGCCGCCAACAGCGCCAACCGCGCCAATAGGGCGTCCCGTGGCGGGGAGGTTTGTTCCCTGCGACAACAGCCGGATCTCCGTCGCCACCTCGTCCTGGACGCGTTGCTCAGAAAGCACCGCCTGCTTCTCCATCCGGATCAGCGGTTTCTGCAGGCGCGCCCAGTATCCCGGCCATTGTTCCGAGAAGCGGGTGATGGAAGCGCCCATGGGGCCGAGCACCGCCCAGCCGGCCAGGACGACGAGGGCCAGCGATCCCGCGGTGACCAGACCGGTTGCTCCACGACGTCCTCCCGCCCACGCCCGCATCCGGGAAATGAGCGGGTTGATCGCCAGGGAGATCAGGAGGATCAGCAAGAAGGACAGGAGGATGGGGGCCAGCGTGGCGAAGGCCTGGATTCCAGCAAAGAGGGCGGCCCCAATGGCCAGGGGCAGATAGACGGACCGGAAATGGGATTCCGGCGCTTCGGCATGAGGCTCTCTGGGCATGTCCCGATCCCGGTTTGAGAATGAGTTGCTGGGGATCACCGTCTGGCAAAGGCTTTCCAGGCCGGTGCGAGCGTCATCGCCAGGCGGAGTCCCCGCCACAGGATTCCGGTCCACGATCGTCCCCGGGGCGCCGGATTCTGTTTTCCCGGCAACAGGAGGCTGAAAACCGTCCAACCCAGGGCCGCTTTGGAGGCCAGGGAACCGAACGTCCTGGCTTGGCGGCGGCCCGCTTCGATCTGGCCGGCCAGGGCGGTCCAATCCTCCGCCATCTGGTGCCGGAGCAATTCCGCCTCCAGCAGCAGCAGTTGTTTCCTGGCGGCCAGCGGATTCATTGAAGTCGGGCAGTCAATGCCTCGATGTCGCGATGCAACTGGTTGAAGGTCTCCGGGAAGATCTGCCACGTCTGCAACTGTCGTCGCAGCGATTGGTACAGGCCCAAAGCGAGACCGGCGTAAAGCCCGGTGAGACAGAGAATGGGCCACAACCGGGAGTAATCCCAAAACGCGATCACGATCAGGACGGTGAGGGAGATTCCTGCCAGGAGACCCAGCACGACCACGGCCAGGGAGATGCCGATGCTCTTGAACGCCCGCAGTCGTTCCTCCTGCAGTTCGACCAGCAGCAATTCCAGGCGGTTCTCGCCCGTGGCCAGGGCGTGCCGGGCCAGGTTGCGGACGCCGCCGGGGAGTCCGGAGACGGAGGCTTCAGGGGCGTTCATGGGAGTTCCTGGTCACAACGGGCAGGGTAGGGGACGGAAGCGCGGGGACCGAGGGGCCGTCCGCGCTTCCGCAGCGGTTGGAATGCCGTCAGTTCCGGCGCGACAACAGCAGGCCGAGCAGGGCGCCGAAACTGAAGGCGACCGCGATGGACTCATAGGGATGGCTGCGGATCACGGAGTCCGCCTGCCGGGCGCCGGCAAGCGCCTTCTCCTCGATCTGGTGATAGCGTTCCCCGGCGCGTTCCTTTGCCGAATCGAGCGCTGCCGTCAGCCGCTGCCGGGCTTCGGTCACCTTTTCATCGGCGACCTTGGCGGTCGCCTCCAACAAGGCGCGGGCCTCCCGCGCGAGCGCTTCGGAATCGTGCCGCAAGGCGCCGGGGGTTTCGAGATGTGTGTTCATGAGGTTGCAATGGATGATATTGATTTCAGTAGCGGATCTGCAGGGCTGGGTTGGGGGCGCGGCGAAATCATCAAGGTTTCCCGCCCCGGAAGAGGCGCAGGAGCACGGCGATGATGGCCACGACCAGAAGGATGTGGATGAAGCCGCCCATGGTGTAGGAGCTCACCAATCCGAGCAGCCAGAGTACGATGAGGATGATGGCGATCGTTTCGAGCATAAGCCGGTCAGTTCAGGTCTGGGTGGGCCGAGGACCGTTCCACTGGGCCGGCCTTCGGCAATGCCGGAGCGATGGAAGGGGATGTTGCGCTTTGAAACATGGCGGAAGAGGGAGGTTTGGGCCGCTGCCCGGCGTCAGGCGCTCCGGCCGCGGATAACCGAGACCAGGAAGAGCACGACAAAGATGACGAAGCAGATCTTGGCGATGCTGGCGGCAGTGCCCGCGAGGGTGCCGAAACCGAGCACCCCGGCCGCCAGGGCGACGATCAGAAAAATTACGGTCCAGTAGAGCATGGTGGTGGCGGGAACGATGTGAAGCGAACCTGGATTGTTGAGTTCTGAGGAGCGGATGGCGTGCCAGGGCGTCCGGTGTGACAATCCATCGAAATCAGAAGCGTTGTGTGGATTCCACGAAGGAAGCTTCCGCGCCGCCCGTGCGAATTGCATGGTGCGGAAGCGGGATGCCGGGCCAATTGCAAGGCTCTACAGGGGACGGAGATAAGTTTGGATCGGGCGGCAGCTTTTCCGAAATCTCATGGAGGGCTTTCATCCGGTCAGTGCGACAGCACTCCTGGAGTCCACAACGGCCGACGACCGTGCGTTTTGCGGGCCGCTTCCTTGCAGAATCTGGATCTGGAAATCGGTCCTCACGGCTCGAACATGCGGAATCGGCCCAAAATGCAGCCGAAAGGTACCCGTTCCTCCATCCGGGCAGTTGGCATTCGACTCGCAGCGCAGGAATCCGGTCGAATCTGCGGGAGCACCCAGATCCACGCGATTGCCACCCCGCCACAAACCATAAGTGATCCATGAAAATCTCGATCCATGCCTGGATTCTCACCGTATTCCTGCTTCTGACCGCCGCCGTGATGGTCGGCTGCAAGAACACCGCGGAAGGCTTCGGCAAAGATGTCGAAAATGCCGGCGAGAAGATTCAGGAAAAGGTGGACTGACCGTCAGGATCGCCAGCCACGGGTCCCCACCCGGCCACGCGGCGCAGCATCCGTCCCATCGCTCGTGCCTCCGTTCGGCTCCGTCTCGCACCGGCCGGGACTCCAGGATTCAGGAGCGAGGGCAGCTCCGGGTGGCCGGCGCGAGCCGTGGGGACCGGCAGGCGTCGGGGATGGCGATTGCAGTTTGACGGGGGGTCGCGTACATCCCGCGCATGCGGTTCATCGGAGGGGTCTATGAGAAGCTGCAACGGCATCCCAAGCGGATCGTGTTTCCCGAGGGAACGGAGCCGCGGGTGCTCCAGGCCGCGCGTCAATTCTACTCCCTGCGACTGGGCGTGCCCATCCTGCTGGGCGAACGCGCGGCGGTGAAACGGGCCGCCGAGGGACTCAACGTGGTCCTGGAGGGCATCCGCATCATCCATCCGCCGGAGAGCCCCGACCTCGACAGCTTCGTCCGCCGCTTCGTTCTGCTCCGCCGCGGCAAAGGCATCGCCGAGGTGGAGGCCCGCGAGGCGATGATCAAGCCGAACTACTTCGGCGCGATGATGGTGGCGATGCGCCAGGCCGACGGGCTGGTCTCCGGCACCAACGAGATCTCCGGCAGCGTGCTGCGCCCGCTCTTCCAGATCATCAAAGTCGCGCCCAAGACCGCCACCGCGTCGTCGTGCATGGTGATGGAGGTTGAGGACACCCGGTTCGGTGAAAAGGGGGTGCTCTTCATGGGGGATTGCGGGGTGATTCCGGATCCGTCGGTGGAACAGCTGGCGGACATCGGGCTCAACATCGCCCGCCTCGCCCGGCAGATCGTCGGTGTCCCGCCCCGGGTCGCCTTCCTGAGCTATTCGACCAAGGGCAGCGCCACGCATCCCAGTGTGCTCAAGGTCCGCGCCGCGACCGCGCTGGCGCAGCAGAAGGCGAAGGACGGCGGCTTCGAGGCCGAGATTGACGGCGAGATGCAGGTGGACGCGGCGCTCATGCCCGACATCGCCGTGCGAAAGCTTCCGGAAAGCCGGGTCGCCGGACGGGCCAACGTGCTGGTGTTTCCCGATCTCAACGCCGGCAACATCGCCCACAAGCTGATCCAGCACATCGCCCGCGCCAACGCCTACGGACAGATCCTTCTGGGACTCGACCGCCCCGCAGCCGATGTCTCCCGCGGCAGCAGCGCCCACGACATCCTCGGCGTGGCCGCCATAGTCGGCCTCCAGAGCATCGAGTACCAGCAGTTGTATCCGGGCGCCGGCGAAGGCCTGCCCGGCGAGGCCTGACCATGCTGCTCAACACCACCACCCCCCGCGTCTTCATCGCGGCCACCCGTCAGAACGACGGCAAGACCACTAATTCCCTGGGGCTTCTGGCGGCCCTCCAGGCCCACTTTGGCAGCGTGGGCTACATCAAGCCGGTGGGGCAACGCTTCGTGGAGATTGACGCCGAGAAGATTGACGAGGACTCCGTGCTGATGGACCGGGTCTTCCGGCTGAACTGCCCGCTGGTGGACATGTCGCCGATCGCCGTCGAGCCGGACTTTACCCGCAAGTATCTTCAGGCGGCCAACTACGACACGCTGGTGAAGCGCATCCACAAGGCCTTCGACCGGGTGGCCTGGGAAAAGGAGTTCGTCCTGTGCGAGGGCACCGGGCATGCCGGCGTCGGCAGCGTCTTCGACCTCAGCAACGCCACGGTGGCGCGGTTGCTGAACGCCAAGGTGGTGATCGTGACGCGGGGTGGCATCGGGCTGCCGATAGACGAGGTCACCCTCAACTGCGCGCTGTTCGAACGCGAGGGCGTCGAGGTGATCGGGGTGATCCTCAACAAGGTGCTGCCGGAGAAGCTGGATTACATCACCGAGTTCGCCGAGAAGGGGCTCCGTCGCAAGGGGCTCCAGTTGCTGGGCGTGGTTCCCCACCAGCCCATCCTGTCATATCCCACTCTGGAAGTCGTGCGGGATGAATTGGGCGCCCGGGAGCTCAATGACAGCGGGCAGTTGCAGAACATCATCGAGCACGTGGTCATCGGCGCCATGGGCCCCGCTCGCGCCTCGGCTTTGTTCCGGCCTGGCGTCCTGCTGATCGTCCCGGCCGATCGCGACGACATCATCCGGAGGGCCGGCGATTACCTGAAGGGCGGCGGCAAGCTGGCGGGCATCGCGCTCTCGGACGACATCGCGCCCTCGGCCGCGGTGTTGAAGCTCACCCGGGGATTCCCTTGTCCCGTGCTGTTGACACCTGTGGACAGCTACGCCGTGGCCAGCCGGGTCCACGACTTGATCGTGAAGATTCGCCCCGCAGACACGGAAAAAATCCGGATCGTCCGGGACCTCATCGCCCGCCATGTCCGCCTGGACAAGATCCTCGACGCGATCGGGCCGCTGCCGGCGGCGCCCGTCCCGGTCAAAAGCTCCCCAGCTCCGTGATGGAAACTTCCACCTCCATCTGCCGGTCCTGAGTCCCCTTGTAGTGGCCGCGGACCGGAGTGACCTCCGCATAATCCCTGCCCACCGCGATTTTCACGTAGGTCTCGCCGGCCGCACAGTTGTGGGTGGGGTCCAGCGGCTGCCAGCCGATCTCCGGGAGGAACACCTCCACCCAGGCATGCGTGGCGCTCGCCCGCTCGGTGGCGAGATACCCGCTCACGTACAGCGCCGGAATGCGCACGGAGCGGCACAGTCCGACCATGACATGCGCGAAATCCTGGCAGACACCCTGACGCCCGGCGATCACCTCTGAACTGCGGGTGTGCACCGTCGTGCTCTGGGGGGTATAGGTGAACTGGGTGTGGATGTGGCGCATGATCGCCACCGAGGCCTGCCAGATGTCGGTGATACCCGCCGTGATGTCGAGGGCCAGCCGCCAGGTCACCGGATCGAGATCCACGTAGCGCGACGGCTGCAGGTAATCGAAACAGCGCTCCATCTGGGCGCATTCCGGCAGGCGGTCCATGGGCGAGGACGAGGCGTCCAGCGGCAGCGCATGCGCCTTGGTGGACACCCGGGTCGTGGCCTCGATGGACAGGAGGGAATGCGGCTCGGGGATCTCGAAATGATGGATCCAGTTGCGGCGGAAGTCCTCGTAATGCTTGAGCCGACACGCCGGAAGCACCTTGAGAAGGAAGGACTCCACCGTTTGATGCTCGTTGGTCACCGGCTTCAGCCGCACTTCGTTGAAGCTCTCGCGAACCGGGGAGCTGTAGTGGTAGCGGGTGCGGTGCTGGATCTGGAAGCGCATGCCGGAGGGTTCGTTGCTTGTTGTTCGTGGTCGGTGATCCTTGGAATCCAGGTTCGCCGGCTGAACGCTCGGAGAGTCCGTTTATTCCACCGGCTCGACGTCCACCGAAACCGTCACGTCGTGGAAACCGCCACCGCTGATGATGCCGCTGAGGGGGCTCACGTCGGTGAAGTCCCGTCCGCAGGCCACCGTGATGTGCTCCTCTCCGGGAAGCAGGTTGTTGGTGGGGTCGAAGTCCACCCATCCGATGCGGGGGCAGTAGGCCGCGAACCAGGCGTGCGAGGCATCCACCCCGATCCGGCGCGGTTGCCCCTCTGGCGGGCGGGTTCGAAGGTAGCCGCTGACATATCGCGCCGGTACGCCCAGGGATCGCAGGCAGGCGATGGCGACATGGGCAAAGTCCTGACAGACTCCCCGGCGGCGCGTCCAAACCTCCTCCAGAGGCGTCGCCACGGTGGTCGCCACCGGATCGTACTTGAAATCGGTGAAGATCCGCTGGCTCAGGTTGCCCGCGGCCACGAGCAACGGGACGTCCTCCGTAAAGCTCTCCAGGGCGTAGGCGGCCAGTTCGGGCGAGGTGCGCACCATCGGGGAGTCGAAGCAGAACTGGTAGGGTTCGACCACCTCCGGCGAGACCGGATCCCGAAACATCGCCACGGCCTCCTCCCATGCCGGGGACAGCGTGGGAGCCGGCGGCGTGCCGGCGGTCACGGTGACCTGGCTGGAGGCTTCCAGGGTGAACTCGCGGTGGCGCTGCTGGATGCTGAAGAAGCAGATCCCGTTTCCAAAATAGTCCGTGCGCATCTTGCGCACCGCCGGCTCCGGATTCACGGACATCGCGAAGTCCTCCAGCCGCTGGTGGCCGGAGTCCCGCGGGGTCACGCGCGCGGCATGATGGGACACCGACACGGGTTCCGAATACTCGTAGTGGGTTCGATGCAGGATGCGGTAGGTCATGTGGCCTGGGGCCGGCGAAGGTCACCCATTGCCGGCCCGGGAAATCGCGGTGTGGGCGAAATAGCTGGCGCTCAGGGCGTCGGAGAGCTCGGGCAGATCCCGGCGAATCCGCCGTAGTGTGCGCCCCGTGGCGGTGTCCTCCCAGTTCCCCGCATCCGGCTGCAGATCCCGAGGGTCCAGCAGCCGCACGGCGGTCAGCGCGCCAATGAGGATGCGATGGGCCGGGCTCGGCAGCGCCCGCTCCCGCTCGAGGGGCAGCCGCGCAAAATGCTGCTCGAGCTGCACCAACTGAAACAGCAGCGACCGCGGGTTGGAGTCGTCCAGCAACACCAAGTCGTACACCGCCGCCATCTCCGGCACGAGATTGTAACGCGACCGGTAGGTCAATGTGCTGTCCGCGACTTCCAGCACCGCCTCCAGCACGCTGGGATTGTCCGCCTCCGGCGCGCGCAGCGCCGCCTCCAGGAAGGTGCAAAGATAGGAGGCCCGCTCGATCCGCTGGCCCATGTCCAGGAACCGCCAGCCCTGCGCCCGCGTCATGTTCTCCCGCGCCAGGCCGTAGAAGGACGCCAGATGCACCAGCGTCTGGCTGAGCACGCCGATGGCGTCCCCGGCCAGCATGAGCGGACTCGCCGCCGGCAGGGTGAGCTTGTCGTTCAACTGGCTCACCACCCGCCAGAGATCGTTGGACGTCCGGTCGCGGACCAGCATGCCCAGACGCTCCAGTTGGTCGGCGATGGCCCGCAGGCTGCCCGGCTGCCGGGGATTGAAGATGGCCCCCAGCAGTTCCGCCTCAAGCACCTCGGGCAGGAGGCGGCGCCCCGGATGCTCCGCCGAACGCGGCAGTTGCCCCTGCATCTCCAGCGTGTCGAGCAGCGGCGTGACCAACGGCAGGGCGCTGCCGGTGCTTTCGGGATTGAACCGCAGCAGGGTGCTGCGCAGCAGGCGCGCGGTGGCATCCGCGCGCTCCGAGTAGCGGCCCATCCAAAAGAAATTGTCGGCCATCCGGCTCGGAAGGTTGTTGCCCGTCCGGCGCAACTCGATCGGCGCCCCCTGCCGGTGCAGGAGCGACACGTCCTCGACCGGATGCTCGCTCAACACCCAGGTGTCCTTGCTGGCCCCGCCTCGCTGCATGGAGATGAACCGGCCGCCCGGCTCCGGCGCCAGCCGCGCCAAGCCGCCGGGCATGACCTCGAAGCCGGACGGCGTCGCCACCACATACACTCGCACCCCGACCGGACGCGGCGCCACCGAGGTCCCGGTCCACGAAGGCGCCGTGGACAGGCGGACCCGTTCCTGGGCCACCCAGAGATGGGGCTGGAAGGCAATCTGCCGCCGCAGGGTCTGGCGCGCCTCCGCCGTCATGGGGCGATCCGGGTCCGTGCCCCGCAGGTGGGAACGGAACGCCGGCTTGATGAAAAGATCGTCGAGATGCTCCAGGACGTAGGTCTGCGCCGATTGCTGGCCGCACCACCAGGTGGCGACGGACGGCATCCGGAGGTCCTCCCCCAGCAGGTGGCGGGAGAGCCCGGGAAGAAAGGCCATGAACGCGGCACTCTGGAGCAACCCGCTGCCCAGGCTGTTGGCGAGGGTCACGTTGCCGACGCGCAAGGCTTCGAGGAGGCCGGGAACTCCCAGCATGGAGTCGTTGCGCAGTTCCAGCGGATCGCAGAAATCGTCGTCCACGCGCCGCAGGATGACATCCACCGGCTCCAGCCCGCTAAGCGTCTTCAGGAAGACACGATCGTCGCGCACGGTGAGGTCCTGGCCTTCCACCAGGGCGTAGCCGAGGTAGCGGGCCAGGTAGCCCTGCTCAAAGTAGGTTTCGTTGTACGGTCCGGGCGTGAGCAGGACGACCCGCGGATTGTCCGTCCGCCGGGATCCCAGGCCGGCCAGCGAGGACTGCACGGCGCGGAAGAATCCGGCCAGGCGCTGGACCTGGCAGTCGCGAAAGACCTCCGGAAGAATCCGCGAGGTCACCAGGCGGTTGGCGAGCGCGTATCCGGCGCCGGTGGGAATTTGCGCCCGGTCGGATACCACCCACCACTGCCCGTCCGGGGAACGCGCCAGATCGGCGGCGTAAAAGTGCAGAAAGGTCTCCGCGGTCGGACGCGCCCCATGGGCGGGTCGAAGGAAGTCCGGTTGGGCGAACACCAGGGCGGGCGGGAGCCATCCCGAGCGGATGAGGTCCTGCGGCCCGTAGCAGTCGGCCAGGATGCGGTCTAGCAGCGCCGCCCGCTGCCGGAGCGCCGCCTCGATGCCGCGCCATTCTTCGGATCCGATCACCAGTGGAATGGGATCCAATCCCCACGGGCGCTCCATGCCCCGCGGGTCGCCATACACGTTGTAGGTGACCCCCTGCTCGTGAACGATCCGTCGCCCGGCGTCGCTCCGCCGCCGGAGTTCCTTGGCTCCAAGCCGTTGCAACTCCTGGTACAGACACTCGTAGTGGGGCCGCAGCGCTCCGTCGGCGGCGATCAGTTCGTCGAACGCCCCCGCCAATGGCGCGTACTCCGCCAGCGCCTCGTCGCCGCCAGGAGCCAGTGGACTGGTCTCAGGAGCCTGTGTCATCCCGCGCGCATTCTGCCGTCGAGGCTCTGTCGAATGCCAGCCGGGAACCGCGCAGACGGTATTCAAGGGCGCGCCACAGTTTTCTCGAAGGGACGGACTCCTTTGAAGGACGGCGGCCCTCCCTTCGGGACACAGCACTTTTTCACGAACTCAATCCGCCGCCGCCGGCCGCTCGCGCAGACGCGCCAGGAGGCGTTCATGAATGTTTCCGAATCCGCCGTTGCTGAACACGCAGACCACATCCCCGGGCCGGACGCCGGCGCCGACATGATCCAGGATGCTTTCCACATTGGGGAGGTAGGCGGCCGGGCGGCCGGCCAGACGCAGGTCTTGCATGAGTTTTTCCGGATTCAGCCGCTCCTCCGGACGCAACTGTTCCAACCGGGCCACTTCGGCCACCACCACGCAATCCGCGCGCTCCAGCGCCTCGACCAACTCCCGCTGGAACACATTGCGGCGGGTGGTGTTGGACCGCGGCTCGAAAATCGCCCACAGGCGTCGCGACGGAAACCGCACCCGCAGCGCACGAAGTGTCTCCCGGATCGCCGTGGGATGATGTCCGAAATCGTCCACCACGGCGATTTCCCCCACCTCGCCGCGGACCGTCATCCGGCGCCGCACGCCCTGGAAGGTTGAGAAGCCGGACTGGATCTGCACCGGAGTGAGGCCGCAATGGCGCGCGCAGGCCGCCACCGCGAGCGCGTTGCGGACATTGAGCTCGCCCACCAGCGGGACCGAATAGCGGGCCTCTCCCAGTTGGAACTCCGAGAATTCCGGATGCAAGGCCACCGCCCCAGCCCGAATGTCGTTGGTCTCGCCCAGCCCGAAGCGTTTCACCGGACAATGTGTCACCCCGAGCAGGGGACCCAGGTTGGACTCGTCGCCGTTGGCCAGCAGCAGGCCCCTGCGGGGGATGAGGTTGATGAACCGGCGAAACGACGTCTGGATCTCCTCCACCGAGGCGAAAATGTCGGCGTGATCCATCTCCAGATTGTTGATGATGGCCACCTCGGGCAGGTAGTGGACGAACTTGCTGCGTTTGTCGAAGAAGGCGGTGTCGTACTCGTCGCCCTCGAGAATGAACCAATCGGAGTCGGTAAACCGGGCGCCCTGTTCGAAATTGGCCGGAATGCCGCCGATCAGAAACGAGGGATGGGCCCCTGCCGATTCGAAGACCCAGGCCAGCAGCGAGGTCGTGGTTGTTTTGCCATGGGTTCCGGTCACCACCAGGGACCTTTTCCCCCGCAGGAAGCACTCCCGGAGCAATTCCGGCAGCGAGCAATAGCGCATTCGGTGATCCAGCACGTGTTCCGCCTCGGGATTGCCTCGGGAAATGGCGTTGCCGATCACCACCATGTCCGGCCGATGCGCCAGATGGGCCTCCGAATACCCTGCCTGCGGAACGATGCCGCGCGACGCGAGGAACGTGGACATCGGCGGGTAGATCACGTCCTGGTCGGAGCCCGTCACCTGGTAGCCCCGCTCCTGCATGGCGACCGCCACACTGGCCATCGCGGTGCCGCCAATGCCGACGAAATGCACGCTCTTGAAATCCGTGAGCACGCCGGAGGTTCCCGGCGCCCGGATCAAACTTCAACGCCGTTCGCCTGCCGTTCGTCCAGGTGGGCGCCTCTCATTTCTTTGAGGACGCCGGCGCGGCCCGCGTTGACTTCGCCGGTTGAAGGTTGAAGACGGGACACGGATTCAAGGACGAACCTCCACGCTCACCACTTCCCCGGCCTCGCAGGTGGCCACGACCTCGAACGGACGGCAGCACACCTCGCAATCGGTGGTGAACCGCTGGCGGGGCTGCGACGCATCCAGCACCAGCTCCATCTCCTGCCCGCAGTAGGGGCAGATCACCGTCTCCGGGACTTCCATGCGGCCAGGAAACCTCCGATCCCCCCGTTTCTCAATGAAGACCTCCTTCGCCACTGCCAACACCTGCGGCTGTAACCCACTTGCGTCGGATTGCGTCACTCACTCGGGGAAGCCCGGCCGGAACCACCCCTCCGCCCTAGGGGCTCCTCCAATTTGACGTCCATGGCGTACCCCACCTTTTCGCTGAATGGAATCCATCATGTCCAGATTGCGATCCCTGTCGGAACCGAGCCGGAAGCCCGGCGTTTTTACGGCGGCGCGCTGAACCTTGTCGAAGTTCCGGTCCCGAAATCGGCCGAATACCAGGGCAGCCTGTTGTTCCGGCGCGGTTTCCTGAGGCTTTACCTCCGGCCCTCCAAAGACTTTCGTCCGGCGAAGATCGCGCACCCTGCCTTCGTGGTGGAGCGACTCGATCTTCTCGCCGCCGAACTGGAGGCCGGCGGCATCGCCCTGGTTCACCCGCCGGCGGTCCCTGGCGTGAGCCGGGTTTACGTCTCCGATCCCTTCGGCAACCGGCTCGAGCTGATCGGCGTGCCGGTGTCGCAGGAGCTGGGCTGAGGCAGAGACGGCGGATGACCGGAGGAGGGTGCCGGGTTCCGGGCTTTGGCCCAATCGGAAGGCGCGCCGGCACACTACGGATCTGAATCCGGCAGGTAGGGCCGGAGGGCCAAGGTTTCCCGCGGGATGCTCATCCGAGTTCCCGGACACGACGGAGGAGTCCGGCCCGTCGCTCCCGTTTCCGCTGTCGAACAAGCGCTCCCAGTTGCCATGGGCTGATCGCGGTATGGGTCCTGAACTGATTGTCGCGAGGAAGGCGGTGGCGGGATGATTCGGATGAGCCGGACAGGCAGCGCAGCGGCGTCGGCAACGTCCTCCGCTGGATCAGGAACGGCGACGGTTTTCGAGAACAGCGCTCCGCTTTCCCATGACGGGGAAGGCGGGCGTGTCGCCGGCCCATTCAAATCCGGAACCCACACACCGAACCGGTCCATCCCGGCCGGCCGCCTCCATCGTTCGTGAGAGGCGACGGAGCCTGGAGCAGGTCCGGCAGGCGGTCCCGGCCCTGAACCGGCTGCGGGACCGGATCGTTGGCCGCACCCAGGAGCGCGCGAAACTGGCGGATGGGGAGGTCCACTCCGCCATCGGGGAAGGGCGGCGTTGATGGACCGCCTGAGCGGGGATGCCGCCATGTGGCTGGCATATTCCGCGAGGGGATATCATCTTCCATTCCATGAGGACATTCAGCCCCATCTACCGGTCACCGCCTGACCAAAGACGCACCGACCGCCCGTTCTTCCAGTTCATGCTGTGCCTCCCTTGGCTCGGGATGGCGTTCGCGGGCGACGTCCGGGCGGATCGTTATTTCCTCTTCAAAAGCACCGATCGCGGACACACCTGGTCGGCCGCGGACGCCGGATTGCCCGGCACCGCGCGAATCAACGCGCTCGCCCGGGCTGTGGACACTCTCATCGCAGGAACCGACGCCGGCCCCTTTGTTTCGGACGACTCCGGACGCTCATGGAGTCCCGGCCAAGTGGAGTCTGGCGCTCCGGTGCGCGTCCTTGCGCTGGTACAATTCCAATCGAAGGTCTTTGCCGGTTCCTCGGATCGCGGGTTGCTTCAGTCCGAGGATCGGGGCCGCCACTGGATGCCGGTGGACCGCTTTCCCCCAATCACCGTGCGATGTTTTGCCACGCATCCGCAGGGCCTGGCCGTGGGAACGGACACGCAGGGAGTCTTTTTCAGTTCCGACGCCGGACAGTCCTGGGAACGACGGGACGCCGGTCTGCCGTCCGGGGCGCAGGTGTTTGCCCTGTCCGTGGCAAACGGACGTTTGTTTGCCGGCCTCTACAGCAAGGGACTCTTCGTGTGGGACGACCAGGAGCGCTGCTGGACCCCCTCCGAACCGGTCCGCCCGCTGGCCCTCGCCGCCGTCGGAGACACCTTAGTCGCGGGACACAACCCGGGCGGACTCTGGTGGAGCGCCGATGGCGGCGTCACTTGGAAGGAGGGCGGCAACGCGCGGCCTCACGGGTTTGGACCGGATTTTGGCGGGATCACCACGGATCTCCCGGATCACGCGCCGGTCTGGGAAATGGCGGGAGGCGGCGGACTGGTGATCGCCGGGGTGGCGTCCGGGATCTATCGCTCGGACGATCAAGGGCGGACCTGGGAACGGGCCGTCACTGGATTGCCCAAAGACCGTCCCGGCGTCTCCTTCCTGGTGACAGAGGATCTGATCCTCGCCGGCGTCACACGAAGCGAAACTTCGGAGGGGGAATGACCCCTCGTTGTGCCGCGATCCTTCGGGGGTCCCGTACATGATCTTCGTGGACCTCCTGATCCTTTCGTCGCTCGTCCGGATGCTGATCCGCTTTGAGCAACCGTGGCTTTGTGCCGGACTCTACACCGCCTATCGTCTCGTCCTTCTTCTTCTGCTGCCCGGTGTGAGGATGAATCCCTGGCTGGCGGCCGGTTTGGTACTCGCCGCCAGTAGCCTCTACTTCTGGCTTCTCAGCCGACTCGACTCAGGATCCCTGCTGTGGTGGATAGTCGCCATCCCCGGTCTCCTCCTTCTTCTATTGCTGTCGGGCCGGATCTGAGAGCTGGATCCCGTTGAGAAGTCACGCGATCTCTTCGCGCGATATTTCGCCATTGCGTTCGTGGCCCGGCTACGTGCGGCCTTTGACGCGCCAATGCGACGCTTCCCGCATTCGCAGTCCGTCATCCCTCATGACTTCGGAGGAGAAGGCTTTTCCAATTCGATCTGCCCTCGAAAGAACTGCGCCAGACGCGTCGTGGTGCGACCGCTTCGCAAGTCCTTGATCCGGGATCCGATGCCCAGCTCGTAGCGACGGACCGCCCCGGCGGTTTCGCTCCGGCCGGCGGTCCGCGTGACCCGGGCGTGGAGAAACCGCGCGGCCATGGCAAGCGCCTCGGCTCGCGTCCCCGCCAGCCAGAGATCCAGCGAGGTGACGGACGGCTCATGGAACGCCACCACCCGCCAGGGAGCCGACTCGATCAGGCGGCCGGACTCCTCCGCGCGCGCCGAGATCCGGATTCCGGACTTCGCGGCAAAACCGGCCGGCGGATCCGCAGCCGCGGGAAACACCTCCACGCGCACCAGCGCCGACTCCTCCCGCGTTTGCTCGCGTCCGGTCCGCGGATTTTTCACCCGCGTCCGCTGATGAAATTCGTGGAGGCCGGACTCGCCAGACAACAACGCCATGGCGCCCAATCCGAGAACCTGGAGCACCGCGACGCCGGAGGACTCGTCATGCCGCTCGGCGGCCACAGTGGCCTGAAAATGACGGCGACGGGCCAGGCCGAGATACGCCCCTGCCAGCGATTCCACCGGCCTCAGCGCCGTTCCCCGGGCCTGGACCTGCGTGACCACCACCCAGGCGTCGGCCAGTTCCCCGCCGTCGGGATGCCGCAAAATGAACTCCAGTTGTTCCAGCTCGGTTTCCAACTCGGCCACGCGCTCCCGGAAGGCGAGGGCCGTCTCCGCCGCCGGATCCGAGGCCTTCCTGCCCAACCGCTCCACCGCGTCCCGAAGACGGTCCCGCCGCATCAGGAACTGCTCGATCCGATGCAGTTCATCGAAGGTCGCATCGCGTCGCGCCGTGTCCTGATAGAACCCTGGCTCGGACGTTCTCGCCACGAGTTCGGATTTCCGGTCCGGGGACGCCCATTCCGCTCCGGCCAGCGAGGCCACGCGGTCGCGCAGCAGGGTCCAGGATGCCGGAGGGGCTGGTGTGGGCCGGGCCGCCGCCTTCCCATCCGTCCCGTCCGCCGCCTGTGCGGGCGGCGGCGACAATCGCACTGAGACCTCCTCCCCGTGCGTGCCCAGATGGACCACGCTGCGCGGCCCGGCGCGCCCGGTGGCGATCGCGCGGGCCAGCGGCAGCAGCACCAGCGTCTCCACCGTGCGCTTGAGCGGCCGCGCCCCGAAATGCGGCGAATAGCCCCGCTTGACTAGCAGCGCAATCAGGTGCGGATCCACGTCCAGCGTCAACCCGCGCCGCACGATGCCGCTGCGCTGAAGCACCAGGTCCAGTTCCCGTCGCGCGATGCGCTCCGCCGTCTCCAGCGACAGGGGCTGGAAATGCACGATGCGATCGAGACGATTGAGGAACTCCGGGCGGAAAAACCGGGACAGCTCCCGGAACGTGCGGTCGCGGTCCCCGCCGGGATCCGGCTCCGCGCGTCCGAAACCCAACGGCGCCGGCGGGGCCGCCGCGCCGATGTTGGAGGTTAGGATGACGATGCTCCGGCGGAAATCCACCAGCCGCCCGCGGCCGTCCGTCAGGCGCCCGGCGTCGAACAATTGCAGGCAGAGGTCGAAGACATTGAGATGCGACTTCTCGATCTCGTCGAGGAGCACGACGGAAAAGGGCCGCTGCTGCACCGCGTCGGTGAGCAGGCCGTTCTCCCCGCGCCCGCCAATCAACCGGGTGAACGCCTCGGGATTCGCGAATTCGCTCATGTCGAACCGCAGCAGGCGCCCCGCATCGCCGAAGATGAACTCGGCCAGGGCGCGCGCCAGCTCGGTCTTGCCCACGCCGGTCGGCCCGACGAATAACATCACGCTGAACGGCTTGTTCGGATCGGTCAGGCCCGACTTGATCAAGGTGACCGCATCCACCACGGCGGCGACCGCCTCGGGCTGTCCCACGATGCGTTGGTCGAAAAACGCGTTGAGCGCGCCCAGATCCAGCGGGCGTCCGTCGTCCAGAAGCTCGGCCGGAATGCCGGTGGACGACGACAGCACGGCCAGCACATCCCGTGGCGCCGGGAGGCGTCCCGACTCCTTGCCCGCCGCCAGCACCGACCGCAGGAGCATGGCGGCGCCGCCCGGGCGGGCCAGATGCCCCAGGAAGGCTGCGCTGGCCTCCTCCACCGCCCGCAAGACCTCATCGCCCAACCCGGGACATTCCGCGGCGCGCAGATCCTCGAGCACTTCGCGGGTTTCCTCCGGCGAGGATTCCTCGACCAGGATGCGTTCGAAGAGGCGCTGCAAGGCCAGTTCACCGCCCAGTCCGCGCTCGAATTCCTCGTGTGTGCTTTCGCCAAGCACGGTCACGCTGCCGTCCTCCAGATACGGCGCGAGCGCGGAGGCAACATTGGAATCCGACCCCGACCAGCGACCCGCGGTGGACAGGTCGGCAAGGTTCGGCACGTAGAGCAGCACCTTGCGCGGGCGCCGCACGGCGCGGACGAGGTCCAGGACCTTGGTCTCCCACTCCCCGGAATAGCGGGTGCCCGCCATGAAGTCCGTGGGCGACATCCGGATCACCCGCCATCCGCCATTTTCGGGAAGCGCCAGTTGCCTCACCAATTCCAGCACCAGGGAGCTCTTTCCCACGCCCGACTTGCCCAGCAACGCGATGGAGCGGGTCCGGTCCGCGCGGAATCGCTCCAGCAGCAACGCCACCGGGCCGGCGACCCGATACGCCCGCGGCAGGGCTCCTCCGGCGGCGACGGCGGTGAGATCGGTGCCAAAACGGGCGATCTCCGCCGGATTCACCTGGGTCCGGATGTGCGACTGCAGGAACTCCAGCAAGGCGGGCACGCGGTCCCCCAACCGCCGCGCAATCCCCTCGGCCCGGCTGAGCAGGGCAACATCGGAGGGCAATGCGGCCGCCGTGGCTTCGGGATGCTCCGAGAGGGCCCGATCCGCGAGGCTCGCGCATAAGAGTTCCACGTCGGAGTCCTCATCCCGAACCATGGCGGTCAGCAGATGCGGCGACGCCGCCACCAGATCCGTCTCGCCGGCCGCCGCGGCCGCGGCATGTCGGACCCCCCAGGCAATGTCGGACCGCAGCAATCCCAGAAGCAGGTCGAGCAAATCCCGCCGGCCTGTCCCGGCGTGTATCGCGGCGATGCGGACGTCGGCATCGCCATCACGAAGGAGCCGGGTGAGAGCATCCGCTGTGGATTCGGCCGGAAGCCATTTCAAGACCTCGCAGAGGCCCGTTCGCACCGTCACCTCGGGATCCCCGGCCAGTGCCAGCACGGCGGGCACCAGGGCGGGATCCCAACAGGCCCGGCACGCCCCCAATCCGGCGAGCCGGAGCGGCACTTGAGGCGCCTTGAGGAGCGATTCCAGCAAGCCGGCATCCGCCCGGTGCTCGATCAGTGCCGCGGTCAGCAAGCCCGTGCGTTCGCGGACGTTCTCAAACGTGCCGCGCCGCAACCCCTCGATCAGGTTTCGGATGTCGTCGTTCATGCCGGGCCGGTCCACGATAGTCCGCCGGCCTCCCGGATGTGAACCGCGGAAGTTCGACCTCAGCGCCGCTGGATCAGGACTTGGAAACGGCGGCCCAGGTGTTCGGGATGGGTCAGCGTCTGAAACTGCCGGACTCGGGCCGGATCCCACGGCGCGAAGCCGGCGCCGGGTTCCAGGGTGGCCTGGAATACTTCGGTCAACCAACGCCGCTGGGAGGTCCGGACGATGGTGTGCAGGCCTTCGGATTCTCCCGTTGCCGCCACGGGCCCGAATTCCACGGAGGCCGTCAGATCGCTGGCTCCCGGACTATCCAGCGAAGGTGCCTCCACCCGGTGTCCGCGGTAGGCCCGCAGCGTGCCGTCCGGGTGGTCCGGACGCAGCGGCGCGTCGTCGTCAAAGCCATAATCGAGGGTCATCAGCACGCCCTCCCGCAGGGTGGCCGCCGCCGAGCGCCACCACGCGGCCGCCGCCGGGCAGACCTCGGCGGTGAAGCCGTCCGGCAATACGGACAGCAGTTCGGATGGGAGGGCGGACAGCCGGGCGCGGTCCGCCGCGGCGTCCGTCACCCGATCCAGCGGCAGCGGATGCCACGCCAGCGCCCCGCCCGCTTCCGCCGCCACCCCCATCTCCTCCCAGCAGCGCGGCCCGGTCCGCCAGACCAGACGATGCACGGGGAAGGCATCTAGCAGTTCATTGGAATAGAAAATTCCCCGCACGCCGCCCGTCTCCCGCTCCAATTCCTCCAAGCTCGCGACCCATCGCACCCGGGATCGCCAGGGCGCCAGGGTGGCTTGCTGCCACTCGCGACGAGTTGCGGATGGCTCCACGAGCCAGAGCCGCAATCGTGGCATCCACTGCGGGCGCCATGTCTCGAATCCTGCGAGAAGGTCGGCGGCGAGCCGCCCGTCGTGGGCGCCGGCCTCCACCAGATCCACCGCGCCCGTCTCCCCGCGCTCGAGATCGGACATCCACCGCGCACACTGAAACGCGAGCAACTCGCCGAGCAGCGGTCCGACACTGACGCTGGTGTGAAAATCGCCGGAGCGCCCCACCCTCCCCGGGGTCCGCTCGTAGTATCCCAATCCCGGCGCGTACAGCGCCAGTTCCATGTATCGAGCCAAGGGAATCACTCCGCCCGCCCCGGCAATCGCCGAATCCAGCAGCTCCCGCAGAGAGGACGATCCCGAAGACATGATCTGTGAAGAGCCCGGACGTTCTTCGTTCCTGATTCTTCGTTCAAGGGTTCGGAAGGGCCAACGCCTCCCGCACCCTGGCTTCGCCGGTTGAAGACGAGACGTGGATTTCAGGATTTTCACAGAAGGAAACGGGGTACTCCCCGTGTGGATCCGTGGAAATCCGTGTCCCAACTTCCGCCAGTGAAACCCAAGCGCCTCCGCACTTCAAAAACCTGAGGGGCGCCCGCCTTTCCATTCCTGACCGGCGGACCGCTTGCCTCCTTTCGGCCCGTATGGAAGCCTCGCCTGCTTTATGGCGCATGTGAAACTGCACATTCCGGGACCGGTGGAGGTGAGCGCGAAGACGTTCGACGCGCTCTGCCGTCCGATGATCGGCCATCGCGGACAGGGCTTCAAAGACCTCTATGCCAAGATCCAGCCGCAGCTCCAGACGCTGCTGGGCACCCGCCGGTTGGTGTACCTGAGCACCTCCTCAGCCTGGGGAGTGATGGAGGGGGCGCTGAGGAACCTGACGCAGAAAAAGGTGCTGAACTGCATGTGCGGCGCGTTTTCGGACAAGTGGTTCGATGTCGCCCAGCGCTGCGGCAAGGCGGCGGAGGCGCTCCAGGTGCCCTGGGGATCGCCGGTCCGGGCCGAGGCGATCGCGGCCCGGCTGTCCAGCGGGCAGTTCGACGCCCTGACCGTGATCCACAACGAGACCAGCACGGGCACGATGTCACCCCTGGGGGAGATCGCGGCGCTCAAGGCGCGGTTTCCGGACGTGATGTTCATCGTGGACGCCGTGAGCTCGATGAGCGCGGTGCCGCTGGAGTTCGACGCCCTGGGCGTGGACGTGCTGCTCGCCGGAACGCAGAAGGCCTTCGCGCTGCCGCCCGGGCTCTCCGTCTTCGTGGGCTCGGCCGCCGCGCTGGACCGCGCCGCCAAGGCGTCCGATCGCGGCTACTATTTCGACTTCGCCGAGTTCGAGAAGAACGCCCGCGAGCACATGACGCCCAGCACCCCGAGCATTCCCCATGTGTACGCGCTGTCGTCGAAGCTGGACGAATTCTTTGCCGAGGGATTGCCCGCCCGCTACGCCCGGCACCGTCAGACCCACCAGATGCTCCGGGATTGGGGGACGCGCCACGGCTTCACGCTGTTTCCCGAAGCCGGGTTCGAGTCCCTGACCCTGTGCTGCTTCAACAACGGGGCCCGGCCCGGCGCGGGACGGACGGTGGATGTCCCGAAGCTGCAGAAGCTGGTCAAGGAACAGGGGTTCCTCATTGACGGCGGCTACGGGAAGATCAAGGGGACGACCTTCCGCATTTCCAACATGGGAGATGAGACGCCGGAGAGCATGACCCCGCTGCTGGCTGCGCTCGACCGCGCCATGAGCCAACTCTGATCTCCGACCCGATGCCTGCGCCGCCGCATCTCCCGATTCCTCCCGACGAACTCACGGCGCTGGCCCGCGAGGTCCTGCGCAGCGCGAAGTTCCCGCTCCTCGCCACCCAGGACGGCGACCAGCCGAGGCTGCGTCCCGTGTCGCCGGTGCGGGTGGACGGCTTCACCGTCCACGTCGCCAATCTCCGGGCGTACCACAAGACGGTGGAACTGGCCTCCAACCCACGATGCGAGTTGTGTTACATGGACGAGCGGCATCATCAAGTGCGCCTGACTGGCGTGGCGGAGATCGAGCGGGACGCGGGATTACTTCGCGAAATCTGGAACGGCAATCCCCTGCTTCGCGCCTACCTGGGCACACCCGATAATCCCAACCTGATCGTGTACCGCATCACCCCGAACCGCGTGCGGTACATGAAGGAATGGGCCCTCGAGTATTACGAGGTGCCGCTGGGAAAGGATGAAGGGCCTGGAAGGACGAGCGCTGCGAGCCCCTGACTTTCCCGCCGCGCGCATGGAGGAACGACGGGGAACGCTCGCCCCAAACCGCGCCGCGGCCTAGGATGCGGTCGGTGAGCCGGTATTACGTCGAGGGCGAGCGGCGGGCGCAGCGGGTCGGGGACCTGTTTGCAGCCGTGGCGCCGCGCTACGACCTCATCAACGATTTGCAGAGTTTCGGACTCCACCGTCTCTGGAAACGGCGTCTGATCCGGCTGGCCGGCGTCCGCCCAGGGGAACGAGCCCTGGATGTCTGTTGCGGAACCGGTGACGTGGCCTTTGCGCTGGCGCGAGCCGGAGCGGCGGCCGTCGGACTCGATTTCAGTGGCCCCATGCTCTCCGTCGCCCGCGATCGCGCGAGACGCTGGCGCGGATCCGCGCGACCCCCGGAGTTTCACCAGGGCGACGCCCTGGCGTTGCCATTTCCCGAGGCGTCTTTCGATGTGGTGACCCTGAGCTACGGGCTCCGCAATCTGGCCGACTTCGATCGGGGCCTGCGGGAGTTGATCCGAATGCTTCGTCCGGGAGGACGCCTGCTGATCCTCGATTTCGGCAAGCCCGACTGGAAGCCCTGGCGCTGGCTCTACTTTCAATACCTGCGCTGGATCGTGCCGATCTTCGGACGCCTGTTCTGCGGAGACGCCGACACCCACGGCTACATTCTCGAATCATTGAAGCACTACCCCGCCCAGCGCGGTGTGGACGCCCGATTGCGCGAACTGGGGTGTCCGGAAACCCGGGTGGTGAATCTCTTCGGCGGAATGATGTCCATCAATCGGGCGATCCGTCCCGATGCGGGCGCGCATTGACCTCCTCGGGGGCCTCACGCAAAGGAGGCGCAGATCGCCAAGGAGGAGTGGAAGTGGTGCCTGGAATCTCGATCCATTCCTCTGCGCCCCTTGCGGCCATTGGGTAAGGCCCTGGGTGCGGCTAGACCGTCTCCGGGGTCGGGTGCTGCCATGGCGCGCGGTAGGGGCGCGCCAGGAGGCGGTTCGCCTCGTCGTCGCCCACGACCCGGTGCGCCGCCGGATCCCAGACCAATTCCCGGCCGAGCTGCAGGGCGAGGTTTCCGAGGATGCACGACGCGGACGAAATATGCCCCTGCTCGATGTCGGCGACCGGCTTGGCGCGTGATTCGCGACACGCGAGCAGGTTCTTCATATGCCCCCGGATGGCTGGAGCGCAGTGCTTCTCAAGGTCCTTCTCGGTCTTGTCCTCCGGAAACTGCTCCAGTTCCATGCCCCCGTCCTGGTGCACCGGCGAACCGCCATCCATCGGGAGGTAGTCATAGCTGAACACGCTGGCCTTCAGCGTGCCCTTGTCGCCGTAGAATGTCGCACTCCAGGGATACTTGGGATCCGGATCTGCGCCCCAGGTGCGATGGGTCCACACCACCTGCAAGTCGCCATAATCGAAGGTCACTTCCTGGGTGTCGGTGATGTTCGCGCGCGCGGCCTTGTCCACCAGGATGCCTCCGGACGAGCTGATGCGTTTCGGCCAGCCGAGGTCCATCATCCAGCGCGTCATGTCGAGCATGTGCACGCACATGTCGCCGACGATGCCATTGCAGTATTCCATGAAGGCGCGCCAGCCGCGCGGGTGGACGATCTTGTTGTAGGGCCGCAGGGGGGCCGGCCCGGTCCACAGTTCATAGTCGAGATATTCCGGCGGCGTGGTGTCCGGGGCCTGGGCCAGGGTGTCGCGGTTCCGCATGTGCCAGTAGCAACAGATGTTCACGCGCGCGATGCGGCCGAGTTTCCCGGACTGGAGGTACCGCTCCCGGGCTTCGATCAGGTGCGGGGTGCTGCGGCGCTGGGTGCCGATCTGCACCACCCGGCCGTACTTGCGCGCGGCGGCCAGCATCGCCTGGCTTTCGACCACGTCCACACCGGTGGGCTTCTGGCAGTAAATGTCCGCCCCCGCCTTGCAGGCTTCGATCATCGGCAGCGCATGCCAGTGGTCGGGGGTGCCGATCAGCACGAGGTCCAGATCGCGTTCCCCGAGCATTTTCCGGTAGTCGCCATAGGTGCGCGGTTTCTTGCCCGATTTCTGGCGTTGCGTGACCAGGTCGGCAGCCTCGGCCAGCATCTGGCGGTCCACATCGCACAGCGAAACGACGTCCACGGGCGCCACCTGGATCAGCCGGAGGAGATCGCATTTGCCGTACCATCCGGTGCCGATCAATCCGACACGCAGGGGCTTTTCGGCGGCGAAGGTGGTGGGGACGTAAGTGGCCGCCGCGGTCAGCGCGAGCACGGAGGTTCCCTGGCGGAGAAAGGATCGGCGGTTCATGCCCAAGGGCGTAATACGATTCGCGGCGGGAGACAAGCTCGGGAATCGTGCGCATGGGGAGCATGCGCGTCCCGCGTGTGGGTCTCGGCGTCCCCGCCGAGCCCCTCGTGGACTGTTCTCCTTCCCACGCCTCAATATTTCTGCGGGAGTGATTTGTAGTGCCAAATTGTGGTCGCGATCTAATTGTTCTGATGCTTTTGGCATGGGCGAGATCGTATCTCTCGGTGAAGAC